>MDSZ01004916.1_pt1 | contig 10458 bp, 6 predicted proteins | sample 811201 | NCBI WGS metagenome assembly MDSZ01 (sample SAMN05326647, study PRJNA326480) | marine metagenome | isolation source: seawater | place: Indian Ocean: North | collected 2010
AAGATTATACACTACAAAGTCACTACCAGTCAACTGGAGAACTTGTTTTACCTTATAACAATAAGGACAATTTTCTTTTGAATATACTTTAAAAATCATTATTTTACCTCTTGAAAATGTTCATTAACATATTTTTCTAAAACCATATGTTGATATCTTGGTAGTATATGTTTTTTATTATTATATAAGTCCATCAATATAGATTTCGATTCTTCAACTCTTCCCCACCACCAAGCAGAAATACCCTTTTCAAATAAAAGACACACTTCATATTGGTCAAACTCCAAGTAGTTAACATTCGATAGGGGTACTCTACTAAACTTACAGAATTTTAATGCAAGAGAAGAATACATATATCCTTGATCATATTCACTCCCCCAATTTAACAATCTACAAGCATAATAATATGCCTCTGGTCTTTCTGGTAATAGACCAATTGCTTTTCTAAGACAAGACAGCACTGTCCTCTCTCTTTTACCTTGAGTGTCATAAAGATGACCCATATGAATTAGAGATTCATATGCAAGAGTATCATCATTTGTTCTTTCTGCAGCTCTAAGAAAATATGTAATTGCTGCAGCACTTTGTCCCAAATTTTCATATTCTAATCCAAGATTAAAATTAGCAATCGGGTCTTCGTTATTATCGATGTAATCAGACATGTTGTTCATTAAGAAAATCCTCCAATACTTGTTTTGGTGTCTTTAAAATATATGCTGCATTATCCATGAATCCAAAAGTAATTAGTAAATCATCCCCATACTCAGCTAAACCACATGTAAATTCCACTTTTCCACTTAGAAAAGAGAAGACAGGTGACCTCTTTATTGGATTCCAATCTTTATCCCAATAGGTAAATTGATGCCTGTATTTACCATCTCTTCTACCAGCGGGAACTTTAAAAAGATAAGTAATATGATGCAGACCAAGATAACCATCTTTGTATGGTATAACCTGAGATCCACCCCTCAAATCATGTGGCAATAGTGTTTGTTTAGTGTGAGCAATTTGTGTTGTTCTATCAGATTCAAAATCATACTTAACAACTTCTGTAGGATTACCCCATTTTACATAATGATACGGTTTATCTAGAATTGGCATCCAATTCTTCTCACAATATGAACAGATATCACCAGGTTCTCCAACAACTGGAACCCTAGTTCTAGAAACTTCTTTTACTGAATCATCTGAAATAACAATCTCAGACAACTCCATTCTACCACTTCCAATTGTATTACAATCTCTCCTTACACCAGTCATATAAAGTTTTCCATCCCATCTAACAAGTCTAGCATCTTCTAGACCATAAAAATCCCATAAATGAGGTGTATCAAATTCACTAGTATCAACCCATTTATACCAATCAATGTCTAAATTTTCATCTAATGTACAAAGATAATTTTGAGTTGCTAATACAAGATGATCTTCTGGATGAATGTATACTAATGGACCCCAACAATGCTCATAGTCTGGAGTATCACAATTATATAAAGTGTAATTTACACTTCTAATATTAACAAGTATTTTTCCATTATCAATAAGAACAGAAGGATTCATAAGACCCAAACCATTTGTAAGGCTTGGGTCTATTAATAGTGGTTTTATAATACCACCTTTAGTGGTTACGTGTTTTACAAAATTTTCAAACATATCATATTTTCAATTTTATGTAATTTAATTATAGCACATTAAGATCTCCATGGACCACCAGCAGTCTTAACATAGAATTTGTCGTTATCTACTCTTTTCCAAGTACCACTAACATTAACATAAATTTCTTGCACATTTGTCCATCCACCAGACTGCCTAACATAAACATTATTAGTTGTAATAGTTACTACAATTCCACTAGCACCTATAAAAAATCCATTCTGATCATCAAGAAAATCACCATTTAAATCAGTTGATGCTGCAGCTGAATTTACGTCAAATTTAGTATAAGGTCTTCCATAGTGTTTAAGTTGAAAACCTTTTACACTTGTCCCATCTAAAATTGCCATTTTAACTTTGAGTACAGGAGAGAGTATCTACTATTATGTATCTATAACCAGTATAATATCCCTTTATTTCAAGATAAACTTTCATAACACCAGATCTGGTTGGTACTGCACTTGCACTCAACTCTTCCCAGGTATCCCATCCACTCAGATTTGAACTTCTTACTTCAGCATTGCCACAATCAGCACCAATATAAAGATTTCCCTGAATATCATCATTATTAGATGCTACTCTTTTACACTGAGCAGAAAATGTAACGGTTCCTCCACCATTTACCGCAACTTCAGCTATTAAAAGTTTAGAATGTCTACCTCTAGCATACTCACCAAGAGCAGTATTTGTTACTTGGACATCATAAGTATCTCTTTGTCTTGATCCACCACTCTCCCAGAAACACTCCATTGCAGCGCTGCCACTATGTACTTGTGAAGCATTTTGATACCCAACCTGAGCACCAACTGAAACAAAAGAACCATCGCTAAAACCAAAACGGTATAATGGATCATCATGTCCATTATACCCAACCTGACTTCGTTGACCCCATGAGGGACTATCAACACCAGGATTAGGAGTAAAATGATTGTTTGAGAAATAGTAACTACTTTGCAAAGTTGGATCAAGTCCGTGATGATAAATGCCATTGGTATTGGGATAGTTAGTAGACTTTTGAGTTCTCTGAAAATATTTAACAGATTTCACATAAACATTTTTTGTTTTTATGTCCCTATAGTTAGATGACAAATACGTAAAATATGAAGCCCCGAGTGCTTTACCCTCACTTAATGTAATCTCATAAGAATCGAGACTAGTGCTGAAAGTAGAACTATTATTGCCCCTGAAATCAAAATCATGTATATGGATATCCCCTGAAATATATGTGTAGAGAGGATTAAGACGTGATCTGTCTTTCCAATCAGTTATAGAGGCGGCAGATGGCTGATAATACCAATATATTCCTCTCTGCAGACCCACAGTTCTAAGTTTATTGATTCGCAAACCAAAGACATTAGAATAAGCTCTTATTCCTTCTTTACCCCCAGCGCAGTGAATATTATTAAGTTCACCTTGGTTTGAAGCTGCATGTAGGTAAAGACCGTGCTCACCTCCCCTAAAACCAAGATTTTCGAATTTATAATTCTGAGCATATCTACAATAAATGCCAGTACCACTACCATGTGGACTCCAATACCAAGATAGAGCATCATCTGCTCTAGTAGACATATCTGTTCTATTCCATCCACCCGTTATGTGAAAATTATCTCTACCACTAAGGTACTCTCCACGATTATCAACATTATTAGAAGGAAGTATATTCGATCCTCTTGCCAGTACATGAGTATTTACTGGATTATAGACATAACAAGGAAGACCAGTTTCTATTAGTTTCTCCGTATAAGCATTACTGTAAGTACTTGGTTCGAAAGTATCATACCAATATCCAGTAGTACGTGAAGTTGCACTGGAATATTGGGTCATTGTACTTGTAGTTTCTGGACTATGAGTTCCAATGATAACTCGATCCTCATCAACCCATGTAACTGGATACCATAGATCTCCATCTCTTTTTGTTGATATTACACTATTATGTGTTAAACAGTCTGGTTCATTATTGTCTTTACATGCTATTATGTGCTGAAATCTCATACCGCAAGTACCCCTATCAGTATGGCAATAGAATGCTATTGAATTGATAGGTGTGGTCATTGTTTGACCTGCAGGTAGATTATCACAATCAATAGTTACTGCTGACCAAACATTAGTTCTTCCGTTAGCAGGCAATTCAAACTCATACTCAATAACATTACCTATGGTATCACTACATAAACAAATTTTCCACTGGGGACCTGAAGTAGTGTTACCAGTATACTGAAAAACATAAAAAGAAAGCTGTCTATAATCAGACAGATCCAATGGTGCTAAGAAAGTATGATATGCCATCTTTCCAGTCTGGAAAGAACTGGAGATATACATCTGCATTGTGATGGCTTGAGTCATAGCATCATTGCTGATACTATTATGATAATATTGTGAGACAGTACAATATGAGGATGTAACCCATGAGTCCACAGTCTGAACACCTGTCTCTGGTGTATATCCTCTTATACCATTAAGTAAATTTTTAGTTTTTGGTGAATCAAGTTTAACTAAATGATTTGATACATTCCACACAAACTTACTACTTCTGAGACTAGTTTGGGTATTAATATAACAATCAATTATAAAAGTATTAGCATCTACTACAGATGTTATTTCCCACCAACCATTAATTTGTGCTGTATTAAAGGCGTAGAAATATAAGTAATCACCTTCGTTCCAACCATGATTAGAAACAGTTATTTGATATCCTACACTACCACTCCCGTTTAAATTAGTGGCAGCGGTAAGATTTCTTGCTGGCACATTAAATTGTGATACCCATCTAGAATTAGAACTGACAAGTCCACCAGCAGTTTCTATAACTCTATATTCATGGTTTCCATTACTATTAATAGCACTCTTTAGTGACTTTTTACGAGTAGCAAAAGTTAGTCCATCATTAGAATTATTACCATCTACAGGATCGATATAGTAAATAGTCATTTAAATACCTTCTCTTTTGCCGTTTTGTTCTATTCTTACTTCACAATGGTTAATTAATTTATCTGCAAAATTTGAATAATCCTCTTTACACTCATAATCAAAAAGTTTTTCATTAACTAAATTATTTAGTTCTTCATCCGTCAATTCGGTAGTAGATTTCAGTTTAAATACATCAATATTACTATCCGATACAATAGTATAAATCCATATATTATTAGTTTGTTTTTTATCTAATAAAGAATACATAGAAATTATGTTGAAGTAACTTGTAGATCTGTATAATAAATTCTTGAGCTAGAACCACCTGAAGTCGATGTAGTGCCATAATGTAGATAAATTGTGGCTACCCCAGCTTGAGGTATAGTGATATCGGTACTATATGTATACCAATTACTATCATTGCTAGAAGCTGGAGTAGGCCAATACTCTAGAACATCTTCTGTTAAACCACATGTAGATTCTGCGGCTGAACATCTAACAAAAAGTCTACCGTAATTAGAACCTTGATGCTGAACTTTAGCAGTTACTGTCACAGTGCTTCCTGCTGCACATGGTACATCACCAATTTTTACTCTTGGGCAACCTAAATTGAAACCAGGTGGCCATAGTTTGCCAATTTCGGTACTTAGAACTCTATCCCACTGATAAACTTTATTGCCAGGATCAGTAGAACCATCTGGTAATGTACCACTAGGAGCAGTTGTAGTAGAATTTCTACGCAACCATATGCCCGCATTATTATAATATCGGGCAACCGATCCATCATTCCCATATGCATTATAACTAGCACTTGCAACAGCATGAACAGATGTCGCAGCACTATATGAATATATTACCTCTTCCATCTCCTTAAATGACAGGGTAGAGTTAGAAGTATTTCTAAAAATAACCGATCCACTCTGATGTAAACCTAGTTGAACATTTCCACCAATAACTCTATGGTTATAACATGTATCAAGATCATAACAATCCCCATGACTTAAAATATAAGGATTGAAATCTGTACAGTTCATCGCATCTAATCCTCTAACTGAATCTGTAAGAGCACCTCTAATTACCAAATCATAAGTATCAATACTATCAGTATATTGACTAAAACGTACTCCAATACCACAACCATCCAAAACAACTGATCTAAGATCGCAGGCACCAGAACCAAGAAACAGCACTCCCTCATTAGATGCAGTAACAGTAGAATCTTTGATAATACTATTGTTTGAACTTTCTACAAGAAATCCACTAGATGAATTATATCCAGCATTACAATTCACTAATTCTGTACCATATGCAGTTTCCAAGTCATAACCATAACTACCTCCATGCACATAGAAATTTTCTGCGTATATACCATCATGTGTTAGATATAATCCTTGAGTATCATCAGGAGGCTGAATCATAGTAAGTCCGTCCTGTGTGGACATATCAGTACGATTCCATCCACCACGAATTTGAACACGATCTCTATTAGAAGTAATTGCAGCAGAAAGTTGATATGGTTCTCTGACATATGTTGTTACAGTATCAGATGAAATATTTGCAACATCATTGGTATCTGGAATTTGACTCCTATCACTAGTACCATAATAAGAAATACCACCAGGGGTTGATTCTACCAAATTATTCACATTACCAAGTGTCACTAAAGTTTCATTATTAACATATCTAAGTGCTCCTATTTTATACCAAGACTTGGAAGTAGAATCATTTCTCCCAATAAGAGATCCAAAACCAATACCTGTTGAACTCGTTGCAAGTATATTTGAAATACTAAAACTTGCTGAATCAGTAATATCAGAAGAACCATCATAATGAATAGAAATAGCCTGTATATTGTTAGGCATACTTGTACCAAAGTTAACAGATACTGGAGTATATGTACTACCTGTGGTCGTTACAGGTAATGCAACTTCAAGATATGATGCACCACTATCATATGCTCCTTGGTGAAGCCTTAGTTTCCAGTTGTTCGTAAAAACACCACTAACACTCATAAAAAATGATAAAGAATCAAATGAACTTAGGTCTCTAGTTGTAGCATAATTATGCCAAAATGCTGTAGTATTTGCAGGAACACCACCACAATTAAACTGGGTTCCAAGGTCATAATAACCATCAACAGCCTGTGTTGTTGGTATAATAGTTTGCTGAGTCCAATCAACATTGTTGTGGATATCAACCTGCATAACAGCATTATTTTTAATGCTATTGTTACCAAAATAAAAAGCTGTCCATTCAATTTCAGCATCCGTACCCCCAACTACAGGAAATCCTGGTCTAACTGTCTGTGAAGAATCTTGTCTATTTCCATAAAACCAAATTAAAGTGCCAGTAGAAGTTGATATATCACTCCATGAGGTGCTATTACTAGCAGATACAGCTCTATATCTAACATAATAAGCTTCAGAATCTCTTGCTCCAATTTGGTATTGTCTAGTGGAAGGATTACTTGCACTATGATTAGTATTTGTGGATGAGTAAGATCCAAACTGCATATATGAATTTGTATTGATAGTTACATAATAACCATTGTAAGTACCAAATATATGTCTATAAGTGTATCCTAAGTATACACTTGTAGTATAGTTTGTTCCACCATAATAATTATTTCCAATGTATCGATTAGACCATGAACTGCTAGCAGCTCTATTATCAACATACGTTTGCTCTGTAACTGTTACATCAGTACCTGTATTATTCCAAGCGATTCTCCAACTAGTTCCTGGTATAGATTTAAAAGGAGCACTACCAGAATAATAAGATGATCCATTGGTAATACCATCAGCACCAGGTGGATTATTGACCCAAGCAGTAACAGGGTTTGCAATCTGTACAGCATCCCATGCATTTGGTTGAACGTCTGATACTAATTCCTGAGCAATTCTAACAATCTTACCGTTAATACTTATTAATTTCCCACCACCGGCAGAACTACCCGATGAAACAGCCAAGGTAGTAAAATTAGACCCCTGTAATAGAAAACCACCATTAGCATGAGCAGTTGTTTTCCAAATACCATTAAGGTTGGTTAACGTAGAATCCCTAATAATAGCATAACCGTTATCAGGATATATTCCATCAACATTACTTGTTAAAGTTACTCTAATATTACCACCTTCATCATGTACTTGATAGCAGTAATCCTCAGGTCCTGTTTGTTGTTGACCCCAAGTAGCATTTCCTATGGAAGTAGCAGGAGCAGTTGCCATTACCCTAATTTCATCACCCTCATTCAAGCTAATTGAATTAGTAGTTGCCTTTCTATTAGCAAAAGTCAATCCATTATTAGAATCGTTACCGCCTTCAAAATCAACGTAATAGACAGTCATAATTTACCTTTATATTGCATCTTTATTTTTTATTATTTATGGTATGTACTTGATCCAAATGTCATTTACAGACCCCAATGTTGGGTTTGGATCAGTAGTAGAAGCTGTAATTGTATATGCAGCTGTGCCAGTTACACCTTGAGTACCTTGAGGTCCTTGGTTAGCATCGGCACCAGCAGGACCTTGTCCACCAGGATCACCAGCTTCACCCCTAAAACCTTGGTAACCTCTATCACCACGTGTGCCTTGAGCACCTTGATCTGCTCCAGTACCATCAGGACCTTTAAGACCCTGGAATCCTTGAGTACCTTGCTCACCATCTGATCCTTGTGCGACTATAACACCACTAGTACCTTGAGTACCAATGGGAACAAAACTTATATAAACCTCATCATTATCTACAAATGGATTTCCATCAGATGTTGTATGAAAACTACTAGGATCAAGATTATATCTATTGAAATTATAGTAACTACTTACAGTTCCAGTGATATTAGCCATAAATGTAGCACTGTAATCAGTTTTAGTTATTGTAATTATACCACGATTACTAGATGCACCATAATCATCCCATCTTGACAGATATCCAGATATATAAGTGTCCTCACTATATCTACTAAGTTCAATCATATCAACATCAGCTAAAGATGATCCACCAGAAAATCTAAGATAGAAAGGTGTAACTCCTGTTGTTGGACCAGTGCCACTTGCTGTTCCAGATAAGTACTTAAATAGCAATCCAGTATTACCAACAGGTCCCTTTGAACCCTGAAATCCTTGAGGTCCTTGATCACCCTGATCACCTTGACCAACAACAGCACCACTTACACCCTGAGGACCCTGGTCACCAGCATCACCATCCGCACCCGTATGTCCTTGGAATCCTGTTGCCCCAATATTTGTATTCGCACCATCAGTTCCTTGAGTACCTTGGTTACCTTGAGTACCTTGAGGACCCTGCGTTCCCTGATCACCTTTAGCACCTACTGCAATATTTGCACCACTATTTCCCTGAAAACCTTTAGTGCCTTGAGCACCTTGCTCACCTTGTAAACCTTGAGTACCCTGATCACCTTTAGCAACTGTCTGACCAGTTAGACCTTGAGGACCTTGAGGACCTTGATTTCCTTGAGTACCTTTGTCACCACGTATACCTTGACCAACTACACTACCATCAGTTCCTTGAGGACCTTGAGGACCAAAAGGTCCACTGGGACCCTGATTTCCTTGAATACCCTGATCACCTTTACCTACAGATTGACCACTAATACCCTGATCACCACGATTACCTTCGTAACCTTGGAAACCTCTAGTTCCTTGAGAACCTTTGGCAACATCTGCACCAGTTGATCCTTGAGAACCCTGAGGACCCTGAAATCCTCTTTCACCTTGAGTACCTTGATCTCCTTGAGCACCTTTTCCTACATTGCTTCCATCAATACCTTGAAGACCCTGTGGACCTTGATAACCATCTATACCCTGATCACCTTGGAAACCTTGACCAACTGATGCTCCAGTATCTCCCTGATAACCTAGATCTCCTCTTGGACCCATTTGACCTTGGAGACCCCTTGTTCCTTGAGCACCCTGACCTACATCAAAACCAGGAATACCTTGAACACCTTGGGGTCCTTGTGGACCTTGTGGACCTTGATTTCCTTGAGTACCTTGAGAAACTTGAGCACCACTAATACCTTGATCACCAGATTCACCTTTAGTGCCTTGACTACCTTGATGCCCTTGAAAACCTTGATTGCCTTGGCCAACTGAGTCACCACTAATACCTTGAATACCCTGAAAACCCTGAGTGCCTTGAGGACCTTGATTACCCTGAAAACCTTGTCCTACTTCATATCCAGTAATACCTTGTTCACCTTGCTCACCACGAACACCTTGGAAACCTTGCTGACCACGATTGCCTTGGAAACCTTGTCCTACTGCACCACCATCAACACCTTGAGGACCCTGTTCACCTTGATTACCTTGAATACCCTGAGTGCCTTGAGAACCTTGAGATACGTCAGCACCACTAATACCTTGCTCACCTTGTGTTCCCTGTTCACCTTGAATACCTTGAAGACCTTGAGTACCCTGATCACCTTGAGCAACCGTAGCACCAGTTGTTCCCTGCTCACCCTGAAGACCCTGAACACCTTGGTCTCCTTGTAGACCCTGAAGACCTTGCCCAACAGTTGCACCATCCTCACCCTCTTCACCTCTTGGACCCTGTTGCCCCAAAAATCCAGTTTCACCTTGTACACCTTGGAAACCTTGTCCTACTTCATCACCACTAATACCTTGCTCACCTTGTATTCCCTGTTCACCCTGAGTTCCTTGAGCACCCTGAAAACCTTGTGAAGCAAGATCACTAGCTGAAGTTCCTTGTATACCTTGAGGACCTTGTTCACCTTGAGTTCCTTGACTAGCCTGAGTACCCTGAAATCCTTGAGTACCCTGGTTACCTTGAGGACCACCAGAAGGACCTGTTGAACCTTGAGGACCAGGGTCTGGTTTCCTTTCCCAGTAAGTTCCGTTCCAAACCCAAGTTCTACCA
>MDSZ01191415.1_pt1 | contig 10458 bp, 5 predicted proteins | sample 811201 | NCBI WGS metagenome assembly MDSZ01 (sample SAMN05326647, study PRJNA326480) | marine metagenome | isolation source: seawater | place: Indian Ocean: North | collected 2010
CGAACTGATAGTTTCTCATCTTTGAAGACCTTGAGGTCATCCATGGCGTTAATCAATCTACGCTGCATATATCCTGACTTACTGGTTCTTACTGCAGTATCTACCAGAGACTCTCTTCCAGAGACTGAGAGCATAAAGAACTCAGTCGGTTCAAGACCACGCTTGAATGAGGAAGAGATGAATCCCTTTTCTCTAGCGCCCTTCAGTCCTCTAGGGAAGTGAGGAAGTACTCTGTCCTTGTAACCACGCTCAAGTCTAGCACCACGCACCTTTGCTTGACCGATAGAACCTGCCATCATGGTTAGGTTATCCATCGACCCTCTTGCTCCAGATACTGCCATGTTCACCGCAGCATTGTCTAGGCTACCTTCGGTCAGGTGCGTCTTTGCGATATCTCCAGTCTGGGCTTTCCCTTGGTCTAGAATAACCATGATGTTCTCCTCCATGGTCTCCAATGGTGTTCGTCCAGGTCGTGTTTCATAACCGCGGCCATCCTTTCCAAATGCCTTGAGTTCATCATCTACCTTCTGGCGTGCCTCAGAATTGATTTCCTCGATTCTTCTCAACGCCTCTGGTGGTAGATCCTCATCATCGATTCCAGTTGTGAATCCTAGAGAAGAACAAGCACCGATGGTCAAGCGCGTCATGTCATCAAGGAACTTAGCACCTTCAGAAGGTCCATTGGTCTGTACTACTGCATCGAGTAGCCTTCCGTCCTCAGCTCCAACCGCTCTCTTATCCAGAGTACCAGCAACACTGCTTGAGTTGATGATGACATCTTCGTTAGTACGACTTCGGAAACGGAGTTGTATGTTCTCAGGAATAATCAGGCCCATCAAATCATGCCCGTTGAATCCGGTTCTTCCATCATCCAATTCAATCTCTTTAGGTAGACTTCCTGTGTAACCAATCTGACCAAGAATATCTAGAGCGACTGTCTTCTCAACCTTGGTTCCTGGGCGAGTAAGCAGGTATGCTCCAGAGATGTGGTCGTGAATTCCACCAATTACAGCACCTCCGTATCTTGGAGTCAAGATATGCTCTTGAACACGCATCAGAATCTTTGCCTCTGCGCGCGCCTCTTCTCCTTGAATAACGTGCAAGTTCATCTCGTCTCCATCGAAATCAGCGTTGTATGGCGTACATACTGCTAGGTTAAAGCGGAAAGTCTTGCCAGGCATAACTCTGATTTCGTGAACCATCATCGACATTCTGTGTAGAGATGGCTGACGATTAAAGATGGATACATCTCCATCGATTAAATGTCGCTCGACAATCATTCCTGGCTTGGGTGTTCCTTCAAGGTCCATGGTAGCCAATCGGTCCTCAACTCTGGTCCTGTATCCATTGATCTCAGGAGAACCACAGTGTGGGCATGAAACTTCCAAGTGTTCTGGGTATGGCTCATCAGGATTGGCCAACTCCCACTTCCACCTGTGATGCAGGACTGCGCGCGGGTCATCTTCTGCTAGTGGCTTATGATTGAGGTCCTCGCCTCTTAGATTGGCAAGGGTTGCTTGCTCATCCACTTCATAGTACTCTTCCATCTGAGGTGCTCCGCCAACAACTGGGTCATCTGTTCTGCGAGTCATCTTTCGAATCACTAGACCAGGCAAGAAATTAGGAGCAGGCATCACACTATCGAGATCGAACCTGAGGGTTGTCTCAGATTGACAATCTGGGTTGTGGCATCTGAAACCGGCATTAATCAGTTTTGAGCGGTCATTAATACGTACGCGACGTCCATCCCCACGAATCACATAGTTGACACCTGGGTGTACGTTTGGACCGCGTAGAATCATCTGTCGCATCTGTTCTCGGTTCCTTGTAGTCACACGAATTGGAACGGTCAACTCCTTTGCGACTTGAACTGGTACTCCAACCTCATTGATACCCAAGAACGGGTCAGGTGAAATTACTGAACGGGCACAGAAGTTGACACGCTTTCCTGAAAGGTTGCTTCGGAACCTTCCTTCCTTACCCTTTAGACGCTGAGTCAAAGTCTTGAGAGGTCGTCCTGAACGGTGTCTTGCTGGTGGGATACCACTAGTTTGGTTATCGAAGTAAGTGGTTATGTGGTATTGCAATAGTTCCCACAAGTCCTCAACAATCAGTTGTGGAGCACCAGCGTCACGATTCTCTTGAAGACGTTGATTGATTCTCAATACATCGACCAACTTGTGCGTCAAATCATCTTCTGAGCGGTCTCCGCTATCTAGAGTAATCGAAGGTCGGACAGTAATTGGTGGCACTGGTAGTACCCTCATAATCGTCCATTCAGGGCGATTAATCTTGTCCATTCCAATGAAAATTAGATCCTCTTCTGGAATTTCGCTCAACCACTCGCGAATATCTCGAGCATTCAACTTCTTCTCGCTGGCTTTTGCGCCACCGGTTCCTGCATCCATCTTCTCCTTGAATGTGGTAGGCTTGTCAAGAATGATCTTGCCCTGAGTTTCCTGACAGTGCATGCAGACCTTACGCTTGGTACTGGAACATACCTTTTCTACATCCTTAATCAGTTTGGAGAATTCTGTTGAACCCAAACCGTGCTTCTGAATTGTATCGATAATACGGCTTCTATAGTAATCCTGCTCAGACTTCTCTTCGTCGCTTGGGTGTGTCCCCGCAGCTTCCTGCAAGAGGATACGGTTGCATGAATTACATGTAGACTTGAGAGCAGTCTTAATCAATCCAACGAAACCGATGTGCACAACTGGTAACTCCAACTGAATGTGTCCGAAGTGGCTTGGGCACTCATCGTACTTGTTCCCGCATGTATCACAACGGATTCCTGGTTCGATAACTCCCATCTTTGGATCCATCAATCCTTGACGGTAAGCATGTCCATCATCCTTGTAGGTGTCTGCAGTCTTTACTTCAACAGCAGACATCTTTCGAATCTCGTTAGGGTCCATCAAATTAAAGCGAATACTGGAGATTCGCTTTGGTATCAAAGTGGTCTGATTTCGGCTCATCTCTGGTCCTCCAGTTCAAGTCTCATGGCTACTCCAAGTGATTTCATCTCATCCAGAAGTAGCTTGAATGCATACGAGGTCTGCACCTCATGAACCTCAGCCCCCGGTCCAAGAACCGGACTAACGTAGGTTCGTTTACGCCAATCATACCAGGCGATATGCCCAGATTCAGAACAGACCAGCAACTTCTCTCCGTCAGACTGGTCCAACAATCTGTCTTTGATGACCATCGAAACTCCATGAGCGATTAGACAATCTCTTTCCATCTCTCCAAATCTCAATCCACCTTGACGCGCCCTTCCTTCTGTTGGCTGACGAGTCAAAATCTGCACTCTTCCTCTGGAACGTGCGTGAATCTTTCCAGAAACCATGTGGTGTAGTTTCTGATAGTAAATTACCCCTAGGAAGATATCTGCAGGATACGCTTCTCCGGTCTCACCATTGTACATTGTTTCTCGACCTGTGTGAGCGTATCCATGGCGGACAAGTCCTTCTCTCAGGCTCTCTTCCTTCTCTCCACGGAATGCAGTTCCGTTGATGTAGCGTCCTTCTAGAGAACCAACCTTTCCACCGATCATCTCCAAGACGTGGGCAACAGTCATTCTGCTTGGAATAGCGTGAGGGTTGATAATCAGATCTGGAACCACTCCATCCCTAGTGAAAGGCAAATCCTCAGGATCAACCAATCTTCCGATGACACCCTTCTGTCCGTGTCGGGAGGCGAATTTGTCTCCTACCTCAGGAACCTTGTGGCTCCTTAGGGTGATTCGGCACAATCGGCCACTGTCCAAGGATTCGGTGACGTAGACATTGTCGACCCATCCCTTCTCTCCATTGCGGACCAACATTGAGGACTCTCGGCGTTCTTGCGCTTGCAGGAATGCTCCTGCTCCGGTCTCCTCAAGGAACCTTGGTGGGCTGGTCTTTCCAACCAGAACCTCTCCGCCCTCAAGTTCTACTTCAGGAGTCGGTAGACCATCATCTTCCAAGTGTGCATATGCCTCAACAGGCTTGAGGCCCTTGACCTCTTCTAGACCTGAACCTGGAATCTCAATCTCTTCTACCTGACCTCCTGGATATCGACGTCGCTCAGCATTGTAAGTTCGTATGAATGTCGAACGACCCAATGCTCTCTCAACACTTGCTCGGTTCATGATGACTGCGTCTTGCATGTTGTAACCATGTAGTGACATGACTGCTACAACGTAGTTCTGACCACCGGGTCTCTGCAGGAATTGTGTTGCTTCCATGGCATCGGTTCCTACAATACTTCGCTGCGGATAATGCAATACGTGAAGTCTGGTATCTGGACGTAGACGGTAGTTTGAGCTCGGCAATCCAAGACTCTGCTTGACCATTGCAGTACCACCGGTTACTCTCGGTGTAGAATTGTGTTCTGGGTATGGAATTAAACTTGCACAAACACCCATAATCAACTGCGGATCAATCTCTACGTGGGTATTGTCGCTATCATACTCCAATGGAACCTTGAATGTCTCTTCGACTTCAGTACCATTAGGCATCTTTACCCTTGCCTTGAGTTTGGCGTGATCTACTCCTTCCTCTCCCATGTTTATCCATTCTACATTCTCATAGGTTAATGGGCGACCGGCAATCTTCTTGCAAGAATCAGGAGCAGTGGCCGGTAGGATGAAGGGTCGAGGAGCGACCAATAGGTCCTCTTCCTCTTCTGCATCAACCCATTCTACAACTCCTCGGTTCAACAAATCCCTGAACAACATCTCACCACTATCGAGAGCCTTGAGATCGTCACTGGTCAAACGAGGAGCGCCATCGTGCAAAATCAACAATGGACGCAGAATTCTTCCTTTATCGGTATTGATGAAAATGTCCTTATTGACAATATCATGCCTGATGCTAACTTCTGGCCTGATCGAACCTCTGCGTCGCGCATTCTTGAACTGCTTGACTAGGTTCTTACCTCTCTTGTGAATGCCGTAGATATCTCCGTTCACGTGAATCCTGTCACCATCGGTCCAATCCTCAGGCTGGAATACATCCATCTCATCTAGGCGTGCCTTGATTTCCTTCTCGTCGACTTGCTCTGAAATGTCAATCATCTGCGAGGCATTCTTCACCAATCCACAATTCTGCCCTTCAGGGGTCTCGTTTGGACAAAGTCGTCCCCACTGAGTTGGGTGCAAATCTCTAGCTTCGAAATGTGGTTGACTGCGAACCAATGGACTGGTTACTCTTCGCAAGTGGGAAAGTGCAGCCAGATAGGTTGTTCTGTCCAACAACTGACTAACCCCGCTGCGGCCACCGACCCAGTTTCCTGTCGCTAGAGCGTGCAAAATCTTCGAGGTCAGTACATCTGGTCTCAAACAAGAAGTGATCTTCAGGTCGCGCTTGCGGTTGTGATGGCGCTCAAGTTGATACTTCAGGTCACGAGCCAACTGGTTCATTGAAACGCGGAACAAGTCTTCAAACAAGTCACCAGCTAGCCTTACACGCTTGTTGGCGTAGTGGTCCTTATCATTCGGAGGCTTGTCATCCAAAGCCATCTCCAATACTTGGCGTACAATCCTACCGATGAATATGGCCTTCTTCTTCCTGTCTTCAGGTGCGTCCCCTAGGTGAGGTAGGACTTCGCGGTCCAACAACTGTTGAACTCTCGCTTCTCTGTATTCCTTCTGCTGACCTGCAGCGAACTTCTTCTCCAACCACTGATGAGATTCTTCGACATTTTCTACATCGTACTCATCATTGTCTTTGACTTCGTTGATGTTTGCAACAATGTACTTGAAAGTCTGAGTTGGACCAGCAATGGCTTGGAAGACATCTTGATCTTTCTCAATTCCAAGAGCGCGCATCAATAGTACCACAGGAATCGGGGTAGTTCCTGCAGTGCTGATCTTAACCATCAACATTCCATCACGTCGCTTCTCGACAGTCAGTGGTTTGCGCACACCCTCTTTCTGAGAGAAGATCTTTGCAACTTCTGTCTTCTTTGCATAACGCTTGTTGATTTCGATAGTAACCCTATTTGGAGCAAGGTCCTCCATAGAAATTAGAACTCTTTCTGTTCCATTGATGATGAAGTAGCCCCCTGGGTCAAGCGGGTCTTCTCCCCTCTTGCGCCAAAGGTCGTGGGCAATCTTTCGGTCCTCCTCGGAGTGGGATGGATTGAGAACACCATCCTTAACCAAATGGTTGGGGTGAAGATTACAGCGAGCTGAGCGAGTCATAATCGGTAGGCTACCAACTTGCACACCCTTCTCTGGGTTCTGTGGTATTCCGTTCCTGTAGATGGTGAAATCAATCGTTACTGGAGACATGTATGTCAACTTGCGTAGACGACACTCCATCGGTGTAGCATCGTGCTCACTACCATTGGCTTCGCGAATGGTAGGGGTCCCCAACTGAATTTTCTTGAGACGAACTACGATGTCCTGATCTATTACGTCGAGTTTGATTATACCGCCCTGGTCATCTTCGATTTCCTCATCGGTACCTACTCGTATGGATTGAACAATCTTCTCCATCCTTGAAATGCTTGAATCTGAAGAGGGGATACAGTCGTCATATGATGCCAACTGGTGGTTTACAAGACTGCGTTCTCGGAAAAATGACTTAATTATCTCCTTCATAAAAATCCCTCCTCAGTTGCCCTCCACAATGAGCCTAAATGCGACCGAAGTTCCTGCTGATAGGCTGTGCCTATTGACTTTGAGAACTCGATCTGCCAACCATCCTGCTGGCAGTGGAACATGTTCGGGGTCTGCTGCAGAAAGAAGCATGTCCTCTTTCTCTGCCATCTCCTTGATGACTTGAACAACTGGGTCAGTAATGAGAATCTTTGGCAGGAGTTCCTTTGCTAGGCGTTGCCCGCCAGTATCCTCGTCCTCAACCATTAACCCCCACGGAGCTAGTGCTTCTTCCTCCTCTTCCTCAGGAACCAATTCCTGATGAGGGACCAACTCGTGGTTTAGGACGTTGAACTTGGTCAAGCCAAGTGGGAAATCGTCATCATCAACAGCCTTGGCATTGATTGTGATTTTCTTGGACTTACGCTTGCGGCGGGTTGCACCAACTTCTCTGATAACATCCATCAATGCTGAGAACTTCTCATCATCCTTTGAAAGTGAAACAACATTGGCAACTTCATCAATCGAAAGTTGCTTGATGTCAGCCATGTTTCGATCGGTTGCTAGTTTGTGAGCATATTCCTCATCTACGCCAAGTTCCATAAGACGTTTTTTCGTTGCGCTTTTGACTACCATTCTCCGACCCCACATGCCCCTTTCAAACACCGAGCCTATAGGGTGTCAGGAGTGGGCCCGACGGGGTTCGAACCCGCGCGCACCGGGTTAAAAGCCCGGCGCTCTACCTGACTGAGCTACAGGCCCGACGCGTGGTCAGGGCTTTCGGCGGACCGTGGGGGGGTATGTAAATCCATCGGCAAAGGAGCCATAGGCTCCGCTCAGGCCCCCAGAGGTCAGTTGGGTTCCGGCCCGCATGGCGAGTTTCGAACTAGCGATATCAAACCTTCGTGAAAAAACCTGATTTTTTGGCCATTTAGGGTGATTTTCCATGCGTGATTCTTTCAATGACGAAAACATCCAACGAGAATTACAATTCATCGAAGGCCCTGTTCAAGAAGTTGAGTGGTGCGCACCTGATGGTTTGAGCATAGATCTTGCCATCGCGCCGACGGTCTATCCGCCCGGTGAAGACACCGGAATTCTATGCGATTCTTTGAGCATTTTTGGGGAAGGAAATTCAAGACGATTGCTTGAGATTGGTTGCGGTTCTGGGGCAGTCAGCATATGGGCTGCGATGAGGGGTTTCAATGTCCACACCTGCGACATCAACCCGATTGCTGTAGCGGCACTTAGAGGCCGCATTTCTGAACTGGGAATGGAAGGCGCAATCAAAGTTTCTGAAGGAGGTCCAGGAGAAGGTGACGGAGCTTGGTCCGGACAGGGACAATATGACCTGATAATCTGGAACCCCCCTTACCTCGACCCTCCCAAATCAGGTGAGCCGATGCTTGGACCCCTGGAAGAAGCGGGAATGGTCGATCTTGATTGGCGCCAAGGTTCTGGAGATTTGTTGCTCGATGAAATCGATCGTTTCAATCTCCTAAAAGATGATGGCACAGTATTGATTATCCGCTCTTCAACTACTATAGGAAGGCACCTTGGTAGACAATCTACCGCGAGAGGATGGGCCCATAGAACAGTTGAAGCGATTACATTTGGAGACGGCGAACACCTAGAAGTTCTTGCTTTTTGGAAACCTTGGTCAGGTCGAAATATCGAGCATTTGACAGAGGGTGAATCAAGCAACAACATATTGCTTGATCAAGGTGGTAATGAGGGAAGGTGCTTGCAGTTAAGCATACAGACCAAAGGAAAGGGGCAGAGAGGAAGAATTTGGGAATCTCAAGAAGGAGATATGTTGGCTTCATGGCTAGTTCCAATGCGTAGCCCAGGAATTCTCCAATTAGTTGCAGGAATGGCCGTATGGAGAGCCATAGACAGTCTAAGCGAAGAGGCGCTGATGAAGCAGAATCATTGGTTGAAATGGCCAAATGATATACTGACTGAAAGAGGAAAATTGTCTGGAACTCTTGTAGAGGCGAGAAGCGGAACTGAGCATGGAATGGCTGTTGTTGGAATCGGCATCAATCTCAAACCTAGAACTGATTCTAACATAGCCCATCTAGATGTAAAATCACAGATTCTTATCGAGAGAATTGATGCAGAATTATCAGGTTTTTTAGAGCAAAGAATAGGTTGCCAAGTTCCGAATGATGAAAAATTGTTGAGGATGGCTTGGAAAATCCTTTCCTTGAAATTAAGCGAGGGTGCAATAATCTCCAATTCTGATCTCAAAGGGCGCCCGGTAGGGCTTGATGAATCGGGCAGATTGCTGGTCGAAAACGAGAGCGGTGAAACAATAATTTGTGATACAACATTCGATAGTAATTGGAGATTTGATTTTAGTTCTCAAGATTCGCCCTGAGACTGCCATATCCCCCACGAAAGCAAAGCTACTCCAACGAACATAATCAGCCAAGGTAATAGCCACCTATGATTAACATCTATATCCATCATTGCCTCTGAATCTGAGACTATTTGCAAAGTCCATTCTCCACCTTTATCAGCCTTGAATTTCTCCTCCAATGAATCCCCTTCTTTCAAGCTCTTATACTGCCAATCTTGTGCTTCCAATTTTTCTCCTTCGAGAGCCCAAACATATCCTATGAGTCCACAGTCTCCTGCATCATCATTACCAGGGCATTCCAATAACTCAAGCGACAGGATGACCTCATCACCCGAACTCATATCGAATGTCTGTGAGACCTCTGTAGTGGGGTTTGTTCCTGGCGGAAGTTCCTCGTCATCTAAAGGCATCTCAAGATGGGTGGCAGTATCCCAAAGCAACAACACGAACGATGCCAAAACCATGGCCCCACCAATTAGGATGACTACATCATTCAATTTGACAGGAGGAGCCGCTCCGCCACCCATGGACGCTCGAAGAGCGATGGTGATTCAATCCTTTGGGCGTGGCATGGTCGACAACAATAAGCAGGATGAAGCGATTAGTACCGCCCACCCCAGTGGGTCTGAAAACGAGGGTGCCAATTGACTATCCATACCTGATCCAAAGAAAAAATTCCACCAGTTCAGGCTATTCTCGCGAACTCCAGAAGCAGAAGTTGCGATTCCGAACAACATGTTCCACAACTGGATGATAATTGTGGAGAGAGATAATACCAAAAGGCCCCTATTTACTTCGACATTAGCCAAAAATCGAAACTCTGGCAGAGTAGAAGATAAGTTGGTGTGTTCAGCATTCCACCAGCGTTTCAAAAGTGGCTCTTTCTCGCTAGCGACTTCAACCTGTTCCAAGTCCTTTCCGGACTCTTCTTCGCCCTCTTCTCCATCCATTGCTTCTTCCACAACAGCAGCAAGGTCATCGTCTTCATCGACAATTTCTATAGAGGGTTGACTGCTTTCATCAGGCTCTTCTGAAGAAGTGATATTAGATTCATCAGGTGCTTCTTCGACGGGCTCGGATTCAACCTCGTCATCACCGCTCATACAGGCATCTGCGATTGCTCTGAGCAAAAGCCCTTCGCTGGAAAAACTGCCTAAAGATAGGTTTCAACGCTTCCTCTTGCGTGGACGAGGGGGCAAACCCAACCTCTCTCGAACCAAGCGTATCTTACCAGAACTGGTCAAGCTAGTCAATCGACCCGAATTCATTTTCTCCAACGCCGCTTGATAATCCTCCAATCGAACTCTCAATATCGCCTTAACACCTTCTTCATCACTATCCAAATCAAACAATCTCCAAGGAAAAACCGTTTGCATGTGTTCTTTGAGGTACTTTTCGAGATCGCTTCTTTGGGCTAGATCTTCAGGGACTGAGAAGCCTATCCATCGGCGTTTGCCGCGCTTCGCCTTGGATACGCGAGTCCCGCCCATGCGCCCGCCACTGCCGC
>MDSZ01008599.1_pt1 | contig 10456 bp, 6 predicted proteins | sample 811201 | NCBI WGS metagenome assembly MDSZ01 (sample SAMN05326647, study PRJNA326480) | marine metagenome | isolation source: seawater | place: Indian Ocean: North | collected 2010
TATGTCTTAAATTATTTAAAGTAAGTATCTGATTAGCTTCTGTTAAACCCATTTCCCATGGTATACCTGCGTACTTTATGCTTGTTTGAGGACTAGCACCAGTTCCTCCCGAATGACCAGATATTAAAATAATATCTGCTTTTGCTTTTGCTACTCCAGCAGCAATTGTACCTATCCCTGTTGAGGCAACAAGCTTTACTCCTACTCTAGCTTTAGGGTTTATTTGTTTTAGATCATAAATTAATTGAGCTAAATCTTCGATTGAGTAAATATCATGATGAGGCGGAGGTGAAATTAAAGTAACTCCGGGAGTTGAATGTCTTAATTTGGCTATTTCCTCAGTCACTTTAAAACCTGGAAGTTGTCCTCCTTCACCTGGTTTTGCGCCCTGGGCGATTTTGATCTCTATTTCATTTGCGTTATTTAAATAATCTACTGTAACACCAAACCTCGCAGATGCAATCTGCTTTACCCTTGAATTAGCACTATCCCCATTTGGAAGAACTTTGAACCTTTTAGCATCCTCTCCTCCCTCACCGCTACAAGAGGCTCCTTTAATTCTATTCATGCCAATAGCAAGTGTCTCATGAGCTTCAGCAGATAATGCTCCATGTGACATACTCCCACTTCCGAATCTCTTTAAAATTTCCTCAAGTGGTTCAACTTCATCAACGCTTATAGGATCTTTAGATTTTTTAAATTCTAATAAATCTCTAATATTAATTGGTGGGAGATTATGTATGCCTGCTGAATACTTTTTATACTGCTCGTAGGAACCGCTTCCCACAGCGCTTTGAAGCAAGTGTATCAATTTACCTTGATATTGATGATCTTCTCCACTTTTTCTATACCTATAAAGACCCCCTATAGGCAATGTAAATATATTTTTTTCGTTAAATTTTTCGTTAAGTTCTTTAATTTTTTTCTCAATACCTATAACACCTATTCCAGAAATTCTTGATGACATCCCTGGAAAATAGTCAGAGACTATTGCTCTACTAAGACCTACGGCTTCGAAATTACATCCACCCCTATAAGAGCTTATTACAGATATTCCCATCTTTGACATAATTTTTAATAACCCCGCGTCAATAGATTTTTTGAATTTAATTACACAGCTTTCAAAATCTGCTTTACCGAATAATTTTTTTTCAAATCTTTGGTATATGCTATCAATGGCTAGGTAAGGATTTACAGTTGTTGCACCTACACCAATTAATACTGCGAAAGAATGTGTGTCTAAAGCATCTGAGCACTCTAAATTTAATGAACAATATCCTCTTAAACCTTGTTTGACTAAATGTGAGTGTACAGCCCCAACAGTTAAAATACTAGGAATGCATGCTCTTTGATTGCTTATATTCTTATCAGATAGAATTAAACATGTGCTTCCCTCTCTTACTGATGTTTCAGCCTCTTCTCTTATCTCTTCAATCCTATCTTTTAAAGATGAAGTGATATCAAACGTACAATCGATAACTTTTGTTTTTTTTGAAAAAAATTTTTTAAATTTTTTAAATTGTGAATTAGTTAGAATGGGACTATTTAAAACATAAATATTTTCTTCGGTTAAATTATCAAAATCTAGAATATTTCCTAAATTTCCAAATCTAGTCTTTAAGCTCATCACTTTATTCTCTCTTAAAGAATCAATTGGTGGATTTGTCACTTGGCTAAAGTTTTGTCTAAAGTAATGTGAGACTGGTCTAAAGTGACTGGACAGTACTGCAACAGGAGTATCGTCTCCCATTGAGCCTGAGGCCTCTTTGCCTTCCTCAGCCATAGGATGGAGAATTAATTCTAAATCCTCTAAACTTAAGCCAGATAAATATTGTCTCTTTTTTAAATCTTCTCCTGTAAAATTTGGTTTTTCATTTTCATTAGAAATTTTTTTTTCTAGATCAATTATTTGCTTATTATATTTTTTATAATCTTTTGCTAATAGATCTTTAATCGCTTTATCTTTAAATAATTTCCCTTTTTTTAAATCTATCGCAATAATTTGTCCTGGACCTAACTTTCCTTTTTCTATAATTTTTTCTTCAGGAATTTTTATCATTCCTGTTTCCGAACCTGCAAAAAATAAATCATCTGAAGTTATTGTATACCTTAAAGGCCTTAAACCATTTCTATCTGAAGATGCTAAAACCCATTTTGCATCAGTTGCGCATATTGCTGCCGGTCCATCCCATGGCTCAATTGTGCTATTTAAAAAATTGAATAAGTCTTGATGGTTTTTTGGAACAGTCTTACTTCTTTTTGACCATGCATCCGGTATCATCATTAATTTTATCAATGGCGCGAGTTTGCCAGAGTGAACTAATAACTCGAAGACATTGTCAAGTGCTCCAGAATCAGATGAACTTCTTATAACTGGTTTTAAGTCTTTTACATTTTTGAATAAAGAACTAGACATGTCCTGTTCATGAATTTTCATCCAATTTATATTGCCTTTAAGAGTATTTATCTCACCGTTATGTGCCAACGTTCTAAAAGGTTGCGCAAGGTCCCAGCTTGGAAACGTATTAGTTGAGTACCTTTGGTGAAAGACAGCAAATCTTGAAGTTAATTTTTCATCATTAAGATCAGGATAAAACTCTGATAGCATTTCTGCTAGAAACATACCTTTATAAACTATTGATCGCGAACTGAATGAACAGATATAAAAATCTTTCAACTGACTATCTCTCGCTATTTTTTCAATTTTTTTTCGAGTTTCAAATAAATCTCTCTCAAGATCATTAGTTTTCAAATTTTCATTTTTTTTGAACATAACTTGCGCTATTTCAGGACGGCTTTGATCGGCAGTTTTTCCTAGAACGCTAGGGTTTATTGGAACTTGTCGCCATCCGTAAATATAATAATTGCCATCTAATAAAGCAGACTCAATTATTTCTCTGCACTTTTCTTGCTCCGAATAGTCAGTTCTTGGTAGAAACACCATGCCAACACAAATTCTTTTTTCTTCATCAAGTGTGTGACCTGTGTTTAAAATTTTTTCTTTGAAGAAATCTGGAGCTATTTCAATTTGTATACCTGCGCCGTCCCCTGATTTTCCGTCAGCATCTACCGCACCCCTATGCCAAATAGCTTTTAAAGCTTCAATTCCATATTCGACAACCTTTCTAGACTTTTTTCCATTCGTAGATGCAATTAAACCTACCCCACACGCATCGTGTTCCATTTCATCCTTATAATTGTGAGTTTTTTTAAGAAGACTTTTATTTTTTTTATAATTATCCATTTAAGCTGCTTCTGAAGATTTGTTTTTAATTATTTTAGTTTTCAAATATTTCTCAATTTGAATTGCTGCATCTCTACCGTCTCTTATAGCCCAGACAACTAATGAAGCTCCTCTGACTATATCGCCAGCAGCGAAGACCCCGTTTAAATTAGTTTGCATTGTTTTAAGGTTTATTTTTATTGTACCCCACTGAGAAATAGCTAGCTCTTTCGCTTTAAAAAGACTAGGAAGGTCCTCAGGGTCAAATCCGAGAGATTTAATTACTAGATCAGCCTTTATTTTATATTCTGATCCTTTTTCAATTTCTGGTCTTCTACGCCCAGATGAGTCAGGATCTCCAAGTTTCATTTTATTAACTTCGACTGCTTCGACATTTGCTTTACCAAGAAATTTTTTTGGGCTCGTTAACCACACAAATTCTACTCCTTCTTCAATTGCATTACCCACTTCCCTAGCTGAACCTGGCATATTTTCTCTATCTCTTCTATATAAACATTTTACTGATTTTGCTTTTTGTCTAACAGATGTTCTCACGCAATCCATAGCGGTATCACCTCCGCCTATTACTACCACATCTTTACCTTCAGCATTAAGAGTTCCGTTGTCAAATAATTCAACTTTGTCTCCTAATCCCTTTCTGTTAGAAGCTGTTAAAAATTCCATTGCTGGAAAAATATTCTTCAACTCATGTCCTGGTATGTCAATTTCTCTTGCTTTATAAACACCTGTCGCAATTAAGATAGCGTCATGTTTATCTTTTAGCTCATAAAGAGACTTGTCTTTTCCTACTTCAAAATTTTGGATAAATTTTATACCGCTGTCTTTTAAAAGTTTTGTTCTTCTTTCAACTACAAATTTCTCAAGTTTAAAATTAGGTATACCATAAATAAGAAGCCCGCCCGGTCTATCATATCTATCGTAAATGGTGACTTGATAACCAGTTTTTCTTAATTCTTCTGCACAAGCAAGTCCAGCTGGACCTGCTCCAATAATTCCCACTGATTGTTTTAATTCTTTTTTTACAGATATTGGTTTGACCCAACCTTTTTCCCAAGCTGTATCGTTAATATATTTTTCTATTGAGCCGATTGTAACTGTACCATGTCCAGACTGTTCAATTACGCAATTACCTTCGCAAAGTCTATCCTGTGGGCATATTCTTCCACAAACCTCGGGCATATTATTTGTGCTTTGTGATATCTCATACGCTTCCTTTAACCTGCCCTCAGCTGTAAGTTTCAACCAATCAGGTATATTATTACTTAACGGACAGTGTATCTGACAGAAAGGCACTCCACATTGAGAACACCTACTGGATTGTTGACCTGCTTTATCCTTTATAAATTCATTATAAATTTCGTTAAAGTCTCTCTTTCTAGAAGAGGTGCTTCTTTTGACAGGGGTCTCCTGTTTAAGATCTACGAATTGCAACATCTTTTTTTTCATAAGTGAGCCAAAATAGTTAAAAAAATAGTAGAATTACAGAAAATAAAGGTCAATGAATATTACCTATATTTTATAAAACCTTGATTTTAAAAGCTAATTTATGCATAGCTGATATGCATTAGAAAAAGTCATCAAAAAAACATCCTTCACATTTAATTCTCAATTGATGATTGAAGTATTGATTCTCTCTTTAATACAAGGCGTAACAGAGTTTATACCGATTAGTTCGTCTTCACATTTAATACTGATTTCTGAGTTTATTAGATTTGATAATCAAAGTTTATCTATTGATGTAAGCTTACACATCGGTTCTTTTTTAGCGATTGTCTTTTATTTCAAGAATGAAATAGCTAACTTTTTTTTAAATAAAGAACTTTTTTTTAAGATTTTTATTTCATCAACTCCTGTTTTATTGTTTGGATTTTTACTTGTGCAAACTAATATAATTGATGAAATCAGAAATATTAAAATAATTGCATGGACTACATTAATTTTTGGGATAATTTTACACTTTAGTGACAAGTTTAAATTGAAAAACAATTTAGAGAGTGATTTCACATTGAAGTCTGCCTTATTTATTGGTTTTTTTCAAATTTTATCTTTAATACCTGGAGTTAGCAGATCTGGAATTACTATCACAGCAGCAAGAATTTTAAATTTTAAAAGAGTTGATGCAGCTAAAATTTCTTTTTTATTATCAATACCAACACTTGCTGGTGTTTCAATATATGGTTTAAAAAATATAATCTCATCTCCAGATATTAATTTTTCCATTTTAAATTTTATCTCAGTTTTATTTTCATTTTTTTTTTCTTTAATAACAATAAAGTTTTTTTTAAAATTTCTTAAAAGATTTAGTCTACAGATTTTTGTTATTTATAGGATTATTCTTGGTCTAGGTTTGCTAATTTTTGCTTATTTATAAAATAATTGTTAAAAAAATCAAAAAAATAAGGATAATTATAAAAAATATAATTACTGACTTTTGTAAAGATAAATTTTTCATTTCTTTATATTTAATAAAATTTTCTCAATAAAACAATATATTAGTGTAAATAAATATTTTGAGCCTAGCTCTTTAATTTTAAATTTTGACTTTCCCTTTTTTCTCCCTATCCAATTTATTGGAATTACTTTATATAAATATTTTCTGGATATAATTTTTAAAGGCATCTCAAGAAAGATATTAAAACTCTCAGAGACCAAAGGTAAGATCTCAATCAAAACTTGCCTTTTATATATTTTAAAAGCATTTGTGTAATCATTATAACTATTTAAAAATATTATACTTACGAAAAAGTTAAATATTCTATTTAAAATAAGTTTTTGCAATGGGTAGTCTGATACTCTTGAAGATTTCATAAATCTTGATCCTAATACTGCATCTAAGTTCTCAGACTTAATAAGATGATAGTATTTCTTAAGATCTTCAATATCATCAGATTGATCGGCCATCATAATAACTAAAAATTCTCCAGTTGAATGGTTTATTCCAAAATTTATTGCGCCACCTAATCCTTTTTTTGTGTTATTTAATATTTTGAATTTTTGATTTTTTTGCCCTAAGAATTTTGCTTTTTGTAAAGTGTCATCATCACTAAAATCGTTGATAATAATAACCTCAAAATCAATACCATCAAGATTTTTATCAAAATAATTAAATAAATCAGCTAAACTATTAGACTCGTTTCTAACTGGTATTAAAATTGAAAGCATAAGTTTGTTTATTTTTTATTATTTGTAAGATATTTATTTTACAATGAAAATACTAATTACAGGTGGTTGTGGTTTTGTTGGTTCAAATATTAGCGTTTATTTAAAAAAAAATTTAAAAAATGCTCAAATTTCTAGTTTGGATAATTTTTCTAGGCATGGGTCTAAAATTAACTTTAAGAGATTAAAAAAAAATAACATAAAAAACTTTCATATAAATATTGAAAGATTCAGTAAAATTAAAGTCTTACCAAAATTTGACCTTATTATTGATTGTTGCGCTGAACCTGCAATAGAGGCTTCAAGAAAAGATCCAGATAGAGTTTTTCAGACAAACCTTGTCGGAACTTTTAATATCTTAAAGAAATGTTTAAAAGATAATGCAAATATAATTTTTTTATCATCTAGTAGAGTTTATTCTATTTATAAATTGAGAAAATTAGTAAATAATTTGAATTTGTCGAAACCTCTAAACATCCGTAAACAAATAAATGAAAACTTTGAGACTTCTGAACCTAGTTCGCTTTATGGATTTACTAAACTTGCTTCAGAAAAATTAATTAAAGAAATGTTTTTTAATACAAATTTAAAGTACATTATTGATAGATTCGGTGTTATAGCTGGACCATGGCAATTCGGGAAACAAGACCAAGGATTTGTATCCTTATGGTTAGCAAAACATTTTTTTAAACAAAACCTTTCATATATTGGTTTTGGAGGGAATGGTAATCAAATAAGAGACGTAATTCATATAAACGATGTATGTGAAATCGTTTTGATGCAAATTAAAAGGTTAAATAAAATTTATAATGATACTTTCGTTATAGGAGGAGGAAAAAAAAATTCTTTATCTTTGAAAGAGCTTACATCAAAATGTGAAAAAATAACTAAAAATAAAATTAATTTTGCAAAAATTTCCACAACATCAATTTACGATATACCTTATTTTGTATCTAACAATTCAAAGATTAAAAAAAGATACAATTGGCAGCCATCAAAAAATATAGATGCAATTTTATTTGATATTCACAAATGGCTTATAAATAATAAAAGGTTGAAGAAATTTTTCAGATGAAATTAGCTCTCATAACAGGTTCTTGTGGATTAGTAGGGTCTGAGTCGGCTATTTTTTTCTCAAAAAAAAATTTTAAAATATTAGGGATTGATAATAATTCAAGAAAATCTTTTTTTGGAAAAGATGGCGACATCTCCTGGGTAAAGAATAAACTCAAAAAAGATCTTAAAGATTATGACCATTATAATACTGATATAAGAAATTTTAAATCTCTGAAAAAAATTTTTCAAAAATATAAAAATAATATTAAAATTATCATTCATGCCGCTGCCCAACCTTCCCACGATTGGGCCAGGAATAAACCTTTTATAGACTTTGATATTAATGCAAAAGGGACACTCAATCTTTTAGAATTAACAAAATTATATTGTCCCAGAACTCCCTTTATTTTTATGTCTACTAATAAAGTTTATGGTGATAATCCTAATTATTTACCATTAATAGAAAAAAAAACCCGATGGGAAATAAATCCAAATCATAAATTTAAGGATGGGATTGATGAAACAATGTCTATCGATAGTTGCACTCATAGTTTCTTTGGTGCTTCTAAATCCTATGCAGATCTTATTGTCCAAGAGTTTGGAAGAAACATAGGTCTCAAAACAGCATGTTTTCGAGCTGGATGTATTACTGGCCCTAACCACTCAGGAGCAAAGCTTCATGGATTTTTATCTTACCTTGTAAAATCGTCTTTAAAAAATAAAACATATAATCTTATTGGATATAAAGGTAAACAAGTCAGGGACAATATTCATAGTGAAGATTTAGTGAAATGTTTTTGGGAATTTTATAAAAGACCAGGATCTGGAAAAATTTATAATACAGGTGGTGGTAGGTTTTCTAATTGTTCAATAATTGAAGCTTTAAATATAGTTGAAAAAATTACAAAAATTAAGATTAAAAGAAAAATTTTAAAACAAAATAGAATAGGTGATCATATTTGGTACATAACTAGTATGAAAAGATTTAAAAAGGACTATCCTAAATGGAAACAAAAGTACTCAACCTTTAAAATAATAAAGCAATTAATTAAACAATTTTCTTTTTAAATATCTAAAAAATTCTATAGATAATAATAACTGCACTGGTAAAAAAATTAAACTATACCTAGGCAAAATGAAAAATATAGAAAATAGTAGGATGTTTAAAAAATAGTAAATTGATAAGTACTGAAAAAAACCTTTTTTGTTAATTACCATTATGCCACCTATTAAACTCGAAATAGAAAGAAAAATTTTTGGTATAATATGAAATATATTATAATAATCTGGATATGTTGATTTCATATCGATAAATAAAAAAGAAAAAATTTTCAGAAAGTAGAGTTTTACATAAGCAACTGGATCCTGTAAAATATATTCAATAGCTTTATCTTTATAAAAATTATCAAGTTTAATTTCATATCTTTTATCTGTTTTAATTTTAAGATCTTGTTTATTAAATTCTTTGTTTATAAAGTCTGCATTTCCCTCAATAATTTTCGATGGGTTATTACCTTTCAATAAATTGTATCCAAAAGATTTAGTTAGAACAAGAGTATCAAATTGTTGATAATTTCTATTTAGATAAGGGGAAATAACGAGAATTGTTATAAACAAAGATAAACAAAGCTTTGTTAAGTTTTTTTTAAAAAATACAAAAAAATAAAAAACTGTAAAAAAATAAAAAATTAAAAATTCTCCTCTTATTAAAATTAATAAACCAGATATTATGGAAAAAAAAAAGAGGTATTTTATTTCCTGTTTTCGACTGTAAGTGATTAAAAAAAAGAAAAATAAAATTGTTAAAAATAATTGCAAAGTTACGGAAGATATCTGTAACGAGGCATAAATATTTATCGGAAACAAAGCAAATATTGCTGTTAGAAATAATGCGCTTACTTCATCTTGACCAAAATTTTTTAGAATTTTATGAAAGATATATATTGAAACAGTGCTTAAAATAATTTGAGAGAAAATTACTAAATACACGATGTTTAAAAAATTATTAGTTAAAATCTTTAATAAGTAAATATAATAAAAGTAAAGAGGGGGCATAAAAACTGTTGGAAGGACAATTTCACCAGCCTCTGCAAACTTTGGTGTTGCGCTAAATTCATTATTAACTACGTTGAAACCAAAAGTACCAGAAATTTCAAAATTATGAAGAATTATACCCCACTCATTATCCAAAAAACTGTCGCTAAAGATAAAGGCAAAAATAATCTTGATTACAAGACTTAAAAATATCAAATTGTTAATAGTTAATGCTTTTTTTCTTTTAATCATGATATGGCGCGCCTGCTAGGATTTGAACCCAGAGCCTCCTGGTCCGTAGCCAAGCGCTCTATCCAGTTGAGCTACAGGCGCTGATAACATTTTAATAATTTTTCTCATATAAAATATAATTCGAAATTTTTACAAAAAATACTGTTTTTTTAAACGAAATTATTAATGTATAAATAAACTTCTTTATTCTTAAAAATGAGTTTAATTTCAATTATTGACAATAAAAAAAGAGCGTTTCTAAGCATATTGATAGCTTTAATGCCGTTTAGTTTTATAGCTGGAAACATGATCTTAAGTTTAAATACAATTTTTCTAATTTTGATGCCAATTTTATTTTTTAGAAAGGATGTATTCAGAATAAACTTTTTCATTTTAGATAAAATATTAATCACTTTTTTTATTTTAATTTTGATAACTGGTGCGATTAATAATTTCCATCTCTATCCTATTTATAAAACTTGGGGCACTTCCATTGAAATATCTCTAGATGAATATTTTCTTACAATAATCAAATCTATTTTATTTCTGAAATATTTATTGTTATATATTGTTATAAGATTCTTAATTGAAAAAAATATTATCAATCTAAAATTCTTTTTTATTTGTAGTGCTATTGCATCTTTATTTGTATGTTTTGATATTTTTTTTCAATTTTTTTATGGGAAAGATATTTTTGGATACGCTGCCACTGGGAGAAAATTATCTGGTCCA
>MDSZ01010625.1_pt1 | contig 10456 bp, 8 predicted proteins | sample 811201 | NCBI WGS metagenome assembly MDSZ01 (sample SAMN05326647, study PRJNA326480) | marine metagenome | isolation source: seawater | place: Indian Ocean: North | collected 2010
ATTATATTTGTATAAAAATTGTAAAGAAATGGTTTCTTAATAAGCTTACTTAGAAGGAACTGTCTTTCCAGTATTCCCATCTTCCAAAATTTCTGAATACCAACATCCAGGAGCAACCATATCGGCCTCATCATAAAAAGATGAATCACCCTTCCATGATTCATAAGAGGCCATCAACTGTGTAACTGACGCTTCAAGAGTTGACTTCACGCTTTCATGGAGGTAATTCATCGGGCAATAGTTGTTAAAATCCTTATTTCCACCAGCACTCCCACTGCCCGCAACATATTTTCCAACTGTTATTTCTGTTCTACCAATTGCGTTTCCATCTCCATCTTCAAAGTTTCCAACATATCCAAGAAGATCTCCTGCTGTAACTGCCATCCCACTTGTTAACTCAACTCCGTTCACTGTTATAGGGTTGTCACAAATAATTCCAGCTGCTCTTTCACAACTAATGCTAACAATATGGTCTATAACTAATCTCCAGTCACTTCCCTCTCTTGGTTTAATGGTTAGCTCCCAATCGTCTTGTTTGTATCCTGAAGAAGGTTGCCATTGAATAAAGTCAACAATACCGTCTGCTGGGATGTATACTTTCGTATCCAAAGGTACCTTATATTCAAATGCTGGATTGTCATATGCATTAGGGGTTCCAGCTGAATGGACTCTACCAAACTCATCGAAATATATAAATTGCTTAGCTGTACTAAACTCAAAATCTCCAGAAACAGCTGTGGAAGAATCGTATGGCCCCCAATTCATAATCAATAAATTCTTTAACTGAGGAGGATCATCACTTCCTCCTGCATATCCACCGGAACCACCACCTGGCATACTTCCACCACCTGGCATACTTCCACCACCTGGCATACTTCCACCACCTGGCATACTTCCACCACTAAATCTTTGAGAATATTTCATCATCACCGTACCATATGTAGGTGGAACGCTTTGCCATTCATTGTTTATAAATTCAAATAAATTTTTATACTCTTCAGTCATTTGGTCAGGGTATTCTTCGAAATAATTCACTAGATCATTTATATATACTTCTAATCTTTCGGCATAACCAAATACTATTCCTAGATTGTCACTGTATTGTTTTAAACATTCTTCTGATGTATTATCAATGTCTTTTGCATCATCACAAAGCTCAACAACTAACTTCGTATTGTAAATTTCTTGGATATCAAAATCAACCGTAGGAACAGGGGGTATATTAGCAACTGTTGTTGTGGTAGTTTCTTGAGCAGCTGTTGTGGTAGTTTCTTGAGCAGCTGTTGTGGTAGTTTCTTGAGCAGCTGTTGTGGTAGTTTCTTGAGCAGCATCTACTCCATCAGAAGTTGTTCCCCCGCAAAATGCAAGCAAGAGAACTAAAATAAGTAATCTAAGTCTCATATACCTATAATACCTTATTAACTCAAAAAAATATATTGAAGATATGAAATACATATTCCCAAAGTTTAATTTAAGAAAAGCAATTGTTATTGTTATTAGTGTTTTTTTATTTATACAGATTTATTCAACGGAAAAAGACTATTTTGATCTTGGTCAACATGAAATTGCAAATACAGGGAAAAAACAACAGATAAGTTTAAATATTCAGGAAATAGATTACCTAAAGATAACCATTGAAGAACACTACAAAGATAGTAGATATGAAAACTGTACTTTAGATAACATCAAATTTATAGGTAACCTTAGGTCTGCTACAAGGATGCAAGTAAGAATTAGAGTTGAAGACCTGGAGACATCAAAAAGTTCAATTACTGAAAAAAAGTCTGAAGAGACTGAGCCAACAAGAAACTATAGTCAAAGACCTATAGCTTGGAAAACACTAAATGCGAATTGTAAAGGAGAGTATTTAATAGTGCATTTTGAAGAAAAGATAGATTTGCATTTTATTGAATTTGAAAAGTTAATTACGGATAATAATTTTGTCTCTAGCCTCCCACGTTTAGTCTCTATTGTTGTTGGAAGGTAGAAATTAACTATTTATTGTAAAGAAAATAAACTAACAGTGCAAAAATTAGATATAGAAGGTAGGTGAACTCTCCAACTATTTTCATAGTTTTTGTTTTCTTCATCCCATATTCTCCACAAAGTTCGCATGTTAAAAACATTCTCTTTGGGAGAAACCGTAGCCATACTGAAGAAGTAAGGCATCCTTTACAATCCATTACTTATCTCTAAGGATTAAGGTACATAACTGACTTTTTATTTGCTTCGATTAATTCCCTACCAAAATATTGTGGGAGCATCTTGTTTTCAATCCAATTTTCTACTTGGTCATCGTAATATTTAGACATAACATGTCCTGACTGACCAGTAGGTAAAATAGTCAGTGAATTATCAAAGTTACTTAAATCAATTACCATCCTCATCGAAGGATGTCCAAACTTATCAGCAATTGAATAGTCTCCATCAAAAGACCAGCCTGTAGCATTTATTGTATTTGCAGATCCACTCACTCCCAAAGGACCAATGTCAACTAAAGCAGTTAGCGGCGCTATCCCTGCTTGGCCTAAAAGATTTGTAGAGTAAGTTATTGTATGTAGATCTCCCCATTCCCATTTCTTTGGATTATCTCCTAACAAATTGATTATCTCAGTGTCTGCCAAATCAAAAACAATTGCCAATAGATCAGAGAGGTTCTCTTTCTTATCTGTACTCTTGTGATCCCACAATTCATGATTTGGATCCTTCAGCATAGTTCGTAAAATCTCTATAGTTGAGTCTGAATGTCCTGGATAAAGGTTGATTTCTTCACCACTACCGTCTAAAACAACTAGCTCATCAAAAGTTTCGTTCACCAAATTCTTAAGTAATACTGCCCATGCAGCTGCACCTGATGAATCAATATTCATTTCATACGGGGAATCACTTGTTGTCCATTCTTTTAGCTCATTAAGAATCAATGAATCACTATATATTGCCTCAAATAAGTAAGGAAGTATGTATACAGGGGAATAGTCATAATTATCAATAAGCATATCCATTACATCTGGGACACTTATCTTTTCAGATAGTTTATTCTCAATTACCCTCTTAATTGATTGAGCTCTATATCCCTTATTGTGTGAATCTAGCCAAGGCTGATCAGGATGAATGGATTGGTTCGCAGTAATTATGTAGCCACTTACTGGGTTGAGACTATTGGGAAGACTCTCAAATGGAACAAACCCCTTCCAATCGTTCGATGAGGTCCATCCTGCAATTGGATATTGCCCCGTATGCCCTTCCGCTCTTATCGGAACTAACCCGGGTGATTGATAAGCAATATTGCCTTCAATGTCTGCATATAAAAGGTTCTGGGCAGGAACATGGAAATTTTTTGAAGCTTCTCTAAATTCTTCATAATTCCTCATGTAATTAAAATCCCTAATTGCTTGGAATGTCTTGCCTGGGTATAAAGCGGTCCAACTTAACGAAATTGCATAATTCTTTGGTAGTTCAATCCGAGATTGTTCTGAAAACTTAAGGTTATTTATCGGGTAGTCTCTATCAGATATTATTGGGCCATGATGTGTCTCTCTCACTTCAATAATTAATGGATCTTCATTAGGTCTGTAAATTATTTCAGTAAACCGATCCATATCTACCCAGCTCCCATCTACTTCGTACTGGTTTTCATTAGAAGGGTTGATTTTTTCTATATATAAATCTTGAACATCTGGGCCCATATTTGTAAATCCCCAAGCGGAAGAGCTGTTATGACCAATAATGACATATGGAGATCCTGCAAAAGAAAGACCTACAACATCTAAGGAACAACTAGGGCCGTATGGAAAGCAATGTAAACCGTTCTCATACCAAATAGGAGGTAATTGAGCAGATAGATGTGGATCATTGGCTAGTATTGGGTAACCTGACTCTGTATGTTCACCAGATATTGCCCAACTATTTGAACCAATTGAATCTGTATATCTCAAGTCTCTTGTTAGGTAAGAGATAAATAAAGCTTCAGGAATTTTTAAGTTGCTATTGGATGCAAAGCTTCCTGTACTCTCCCACTGCTCAACTATATATGGATGATCTTGGGGGAATATTGGTTTGAGTAAATTATTTATTGGATCAGACAAAGTTCCGAAAGTCCGAGCGTTTCTTATTTCAGCATCATAATTGCCATTTAAGTCGTAAGCCATCATTTTTGCCCAAGCTAAAGGATAGTGAGGAAGGTACTCATCAACAACATAGTCAGGGTTAATAAAAGTCAAGAAAAAATGTTCTAGACTTAGCTTCCTTTGTGGTCTAGAAGCAATGTATGCATTTATTCCTTTTACATACTGGACGAGATCATTTTTCATCTCTGGACTCATATCTTCATATTCTTTTTCTGCGACCCTATTGAAACCATAAGTTCTAAAAAGTAAGTCAGCGCCGATACCGGGCTCTCCTATCAAAGAAGCTAGACGACCTGTACTTAAATGGCTCCAAAACTCCAACTGCCAAAATCTATCCTGTGCATGAATATATCCTTGAGCAAAAAGAATGTCGTCAACATTAGTACCATAAATATGGGGAACACCTCTCTCGTCCCGAATTACTTCAACAGAGTCGTTCAGTCCCAATCCGCTAACATTGTCAGAATGATCTGGTAAGGGTGATCTAAGCAAAACAAATCCAACTATTGGAATAACAATTACTAAACCAATTAATATCCTAAGTAATATTTTTAATATTTTCACTACTCTCTTTTCTCCAAAAAAGCTTATTTAATGAAGTATAAATCGTAAAGTATACATTTAATAACGAATTAGAATTTAAACATGGAATTCGAGACAATAATTGAGCCCTTCAAAATTAAATCTGTAGAACCGCTACCAATAACTACTCCCGAAGAAAGGCTCGAAGCACTTAAAAGGGAACATTGGAATATCTTTGGACTTAAATCTCAAGAGGTAACTATTGACCTTTTAACAGACTCTGGTACAGGATCTATGTCTTCAGAGCAATGGGCTTCACTTATGCGAGGTGATGAGTCATATGCAGGATCACAATCATGGCAAAGGTTTGAAGAAGTAGTAAAAGAACTTACTGGATACAAGCATATAATTCCAACACACCAAGGTCGAGCAAGTGAGCGAATTCTTGCTTCTATAATGCTCCGGGAAGGTAATATCGTGCCAAGTAATAGCCACTTTGACACTACAAGGGCAAACGTAGAATTTACTGGTTCAGAAGCATTAGACCTAATATGCAAAGAAGGTGAAGATTTGTTGAAACCTGCCCCATTCAAAGGAAATGTAGATCTTGAAAAATTAGAAGAAACGCTATCCAAAGAAAAAGGAAATATTCCATATGTCCTAATGACTGTTACAAATAACACAGGTGGTGGACAACCAGTCTCAATGGAAAACTTAAAAGCTACAAGAGAAGTATGTAGCAAATATGGTATTCCTATGTTCTTAGATGCATGTAGGTTTGCAGAAAACTCTTGGTTTATCCATCAAAGAGAAAAGGGTTATGAGTCAGTTGAAATAAGAGAGATAGCTAAAGAAATATTCAGGCTATCAGATGGCTGCACAATTAGTTTGAAAAAAGATGGTTTCGGAAATATTGGAGGATTTATTGGTGTAAATGATGACAAGATTGCTGCAGAATGTAAAAACATGCTTATTCTTACTGAAGGGTTCCCAACTTATGGAGGCTTAGCAGGAAGAGATTTAGATGCCTTAGCCCAAGGACTTAAAGAGATTACTGATAAAAGCTACCTTGAGTACCGAGCTAGATCGATTAGCTATCTTGCAGATAAAGCCACTGAATATGGAATTCCCGTTGTACAACCTGCAGGTGGTCATGCGCTATATTTGGATGCTAAAACCTACCTTCCCCATATCCCCCCTCATGAATATCCTGGACAAGCAATTGTCTGTGAAATGTACCTACTTGGTGGGATTAGATGTGCAGAAATAGGCACTTTTGCTTTTGGAGTTCATAATGAAGAAGGTCCGGATTCTCCTGCATCAAATGAATTAGTAAGGTTAGCATCACCTCGTAGGACATATACACAAAGTCATTTTGACTATGTAGGAGAAGTTCTGAAAGCTCTTGCTGAAAAGAAGGATACTTTGTCAGGATATAAAATTACAGAGCAACCTGAATTCTTGAGACACTTCACTGCAAAGCTTGAACCAATTTAGTTAGAATAAGAAGATAATGAATAGTAAAGATATAGACAAATACTTAGATCTTTCTAATTTAACATGCAACAAAAAGAACATGTATGTCCAATCATCAAAGATGGACTTTGAATTAAATAGATATGTAGATGAAATTCATTCATATGAAGATAACTCTTGGAAGCAGATATTAAGCGACAAAGATACAAACTATTCAACTCCATTGATTTCTCCAGATGGAAAGTATTATTTATATACTAAAACCTCATTCTTAGACAAAAAAGAACAAGAAGAAGGCCCTAGTGAAGTAGAGCTTATATTGAAAGAAATAGAAAGTGAAGAATTAACCAGTTTATTAAAAATAGATAAGAGTGAAAAAAAATCTGGAAAAAGTATAGCTAAATATATTTGGAGCAACGATTCAAAATTTGTATATGTTTCAGTAAAAGAGCCCACCGAAGAAAAGGCAGAAGAACCTTTATATATAACCTCTCTTCCATTTAGATTTGATGACAAAGGTCTTATATTTAATAAAAGAGCTTCCATTGACAAAATCAATATCTCAACAAATGATTCTGAAAGACTAGTTGATGGTTTTCAAGACCATATACTATCTATCAACTCTTATTTAATTAAAGATAATTCTCTTATTTATATAACTGATTCTTACAACAAAGAAGGGAATGATCTTATTGAAAGGATAGTAAAAACTGAAATAGGTAGTAAAGAAAAAGAAATCATACACGAAGGTGGGAGCTGGTGGGAACTAGTTTATTCGGAAGATAAGCTTTATGCAGTTGGGTTGTCTTCAAGGATGGATTGGCCAAAAACTCCCTCCCTTTATTCAGTTACTGCAAATGGAGAGACTGAAGACCTACTCAAGGAATTGGATAGGGATGTAGTCGACGTTAACAAGATAAATGAAGAAATATACATAACATATGAAGACTCTGGAAAGGTTTGCTTAGGAATATTTAAAGATTCAAAGATTGAAACTCTATCTGATAATGAAGAAACTATAACATGTATTTCGGGTGATGGTTCTGGGATTTATGGGATCATTAACAACCAAACCTGTCCAGGTGAGGTATATAATTTAAGCGATAATCATGAAAAAATTTCAGTATTTAATAAAGAATTTAGAGATAAAGTTTCCTTAGTAGATTACAAATATCTACGTATCAATACTGGGGATTCTGAAATAGACACCTGGGGACTTTTAGTAAATCCTGATGCACCGACCCTGCTAAACGTTCATGGTGGGCCCGCAGCACAATATGGCTTTACTTTCTTTGATGAATTCCAAGTATACGCAGACGCAGGTTTCAATGTCATTGCATGCAACCCCCGAGGGTCATCTGGAAGAGGAGATATATTCATTAAAGGAGTCAAGGGTGAGCATTGGGGCGTCAATGATGTGCATGATGTTATCACCTCATTCGACAAGATGGTTGATGAAATGAAAATAACTAATACAAAATTTGGAATAATGGGAGGCTCATATGGAGGCTTTATGACTAGTTGGGTTATTGGGAACTACCCAGAAAAATTTCAATCTGCAATTGTGGAAAGAGCTCTTCTTAATTGGGCAACAATGGTAAGCACATCAGATATTGGATATAGTTTCCCCGCAATGTATTTGGAAGAAACAATTGAAAATAATCCAGAACTTTATAAAGAAAAGAGTCCTATCTCATATGCAAACAATATTATTGCCCCCACTCTAATTATTCATTCTGAAAATGATTACAGATGCCCTATGGAACAGGCTGAACAACTATTCTCTATCCTTAAACGTAGAAACATAGAATCTGCCTTGCTAAGATTCCCTGGGGAAGGACATGAACTATCTAGATCTGGAACGCCTAAACATAGGGATATAAGATTCAATCATATAATTAATTGGCATAAGAAATATCTACTTATTGACTAAATAAAGATCAATCGTACCTAGTGGGTACAAGAATTGTTACAAAATGAGTATACGAACCTGTTTCAACAGAAGACCCTATTGCCTCGCTTATCTCCTGCCTAATAACTTCCATAATGTTATATACAAAATAAAAGTTTTTAGGCATAATATCTACAGCTTGAGCCCTAAAAAAGCCTGTACAGCTTAATATCCATTTATGATTTTCATTCTCTGAAGGAGTGAGTCTAAAATGAAGCTCCCTGCAGCACTTTGCTTCATCAGTATCATCATGAAACCACCACGTATTATTCATCATTATTACTGCGCGTTTGGAAGATGGGAATTTAACCAATGAATTTACTACGTTAGTAATCTTCTCATTCATTTCTATTGAGTAGTCTCCTTGTGAGCCCCCCCTGTATTCTGTTTCAAAAAGCTTTTTCTCCTCATCAGTCACTTCCATTCCACAATTTTTTTTCGCATAATATTTCAATGAAAGCTCATCAAATAATTCGGTTTCAATTAATGCATTATCCTCAGTAAAGATAGGGATTGTCCCAGCAAAATCAAAAGTGGGTGCTTCTTTTAATGCAGAATTAAACATATCAAACGCAGAATCATAACTAATTATTGCCATTAAGTTTTATTCTAGTTGTTACTTACTAAATGGATATTAACTTAACGATTTAGTTTTCATATGTTCATTCAAAAATTCACCAAACATTTTAAATGACTCTATTGTCTCAGGAAGCTTTGCCTCCATATGGAAAACGTGCCACATTCCATCCCACTCATGATACCCAACAACACAACCTGCTTTGTCCAATGCGTCTTTAACAGATCTAGAATCAGCTAATAGGCACTCGTGCGAGCCTACCTGTATCATTACTGGTGGACACCCTGTGTAATCTCCATGAATTGGTGCAATATAAGGATTTGAAGGATCCATATCTTCATTTTTAACATAATATCCACCAAATCCATCATGATTGTATTTAGTCCAATTTTTTCTCATTACTGGACCTAACAATACATCCTTGTCTGCCATCTCCTCTGTATATGTATCTCCAGTTGCTGGAGGGTCTGCCCAAGGAGAGATGCATAATACTGCTGCGGGAAGATCTTTTCCTTGTTCTTTTAGTTTTAAAAGTGTTACAAGAGACAGGTTTCCTCCAGCTGAATCACCCCCTAAGGCAATCTGATCAGCAGAATATCCTTCTTGACTGATTAGTGCATCGTACACTTTTACACCATCTTCTAATTGAGCAGGAAAGTAATGTTCAGGTGCAAGTCTGTAATCTGGTAAATATACTGTTGTACCAGTTATGTCTGCAAGATTACTTGCTAAAGAATAGTATCCTTTTGGAGAACCAACTATGTATGCTCCTCCGTGATAATACAGAATAACTTTGTTCGGATCAGAATTTGGTGTTGTTACCTTCCATGTTCTAACTCCATCAAGAAACATCTCTTCTTTCTGAGCACCTTTTGCTTTTGGCTGTATCCCCATAATGAGATTGAAATTTTTTCTCTGACCCCATACTTTAAATTTAGATACTTTATCTGAATCGTAAGCAAAGAAACTCACCACTGATCCGAGCTTATTGTATCTTTCCCTAAGCTTTATAGCTTGATCACTTAACATAGACTCCCCCCGAACTAATAATCTTAATATAACAAATAGAGCTATCATGTTCAAACCAGATTGCACTATTGAGTTATTGCTAAGTAATTAAGCTAGTTGGATTAGTATTTATCTTTAAATCTTCTTCTTTTTCTACCATCACTGATTATTGACATATTTTCTGATATATCTTCTCTTTGCAAAAATTCAGGAGTCTCCTCTTCATCAGGACTGTCCTGGCCAGACTGTCTGTCTAGAATTTGATCTAAATCTGGAACGCCTGAGCTCGGTCGCTGTGATTTTATTCGGTCACTTAAGCTCGGAGATGACCCTCTTCCCTTTCTTAATTCAGCAATAGGTAGAAGTACTAAAGGAATGGAAGTACCAAGTATTGGGAAAATAGCCCAAGGAAAAGGAATCCAAGCAATGAATCCTCTAGCTAATAAAAGCCAACCTATAATTGTAACGATCGAGAAAAATGCCCTCATGGACTTAGTCTAGAGCTTCTCCATTACTTTCCCACCATACTTCATGTGGAAAATTTATCCAGATGCCTTCAGTATCTTTAGCTAATTCATTAATAAAGTAATGGGGTTTAAAGTCACACTCGTTATTCCACCATAGGGAAGCAAATCTAACATCGCACTCATGGTTAATGTTATCTTTAATGTAATCGGATATTCTATCAAAAGTCTCACCGCTATCACAGATATCATCAACAATTAGTACTTTCTGATCACCTGGCTGGGGTAAATAATTTTCCCAATGAGGAAAATCCCTTGTAGAAGCATGAAC
>MDSZ01121233.1_pt1 | contig 10456 bp, 11 predicted proteins | sample 811201 | NCBI WGS metagenome assembly MDSZ01 (sample SAMN05326647, study PRJNA326480) | marine metagenome | isolation source: seawater | place: Indian Ocean: North | collected 2010
CTATATCTAATTCTGAAGAATCAGAGATTAAAGGTGTGTTAGAAAATATAAATAACAAGAATGAAAAAAAAGAAAATACTTTTACCATTGAGCCGAAGTATAATCAGAATATTATTGAAGAAATGGAAATTACTTGTTCTTGTGGAAATTATACTAAAATTATATTTGATGATGAAAATAAAAATGGATCTAAAAAAAATTTAGAAGAAAAAACTGAAGATAAAATAAACCCTGAAAATGAACAATTACCTGAAAATCCAATTACAACAGAATAAATGAAAAATAATCAATTATCCATTTTATTGATTGAAGACAATCCTATTTATAAAAAAGTATTGAAATATGACTTGGTTCAGTCTGGCTGGAATGTTGATATTGTCAGTTCAGAAAAAGAAGCAAAAAAATATTTATCTCAATTAAATCCTGAAATAATTTTAGTTGATATTATGCTATCTAAAAATATTTGTAAAGATCTTATAAATGATTTGACACAGATTGCTAAAAATTCAATAGTTATACTAATAGTTGGTTTTTCAGAATTAAAATTAGCTATTGATCTTTTACGTGATAACATCTGCGATTATATATTAAAACCATTTAAAATAGAGCAGTTGGTTTTAGTTGTAGAAAAAGCAAGAAAATTATATTTTCAAAAGAAAGAAATAGAAATTTTAACTCAAGAGAATAATCAACTTAAAGAAATTATTATAGAAAAAGGAATAGATATAAATGAGATTGTAAATCTCAAAAACGACTTGAATAATGGAAATTATAACTTTCAAAATGAGAAGTATGCCAAACAAGTTCGAAAGTCTCAAATTCCAAAATTAAAAAAAAATATTAAAAATTCATAATTATACAATTGAATCAAGAATCAAAAGAATTAGATAATCTCATTTCTAAATTTGCATCATCTGCAAATACATTACAACAGGCATATCATTCTTTAGAGAATGAAATGTTGGACTCACTTAATTCTAAAGAATTTGTTTCAGTTAAAAATGAAACCGAAATATCTAATTCAAGCATATGGGAGTTTCGCAAAAACTTGATTCATATTTTAGAAATGATAGACCAACCTGTCTTGATATTGAATCAATCTTTAAAAATTATTACCCAAAATAATTCTGCAAAAGCAATTTATCAAATATCTGAAAAAGATATAAAAACAGAACTGATTTTTCCCAAAGATTCCAGAACAACATTAGAAAATTTTTTAAATAATGGTATTGAGTCAAAGATCGAATCTTTACGAATCAAAACTCCAGTAACTGATTTAATGAAATTTGAAATTCGAAGACATATAGATAATTTTACCAAAAGTCCATTAATTTCTGTGGCATGTATAGATGAGAGATTGTTACAGTCAGATCAGGTAAAAGGTAAACTACAGATGCAAAATATGATCGCAAATTTAGCACATAATATTAGAACTCCAATGAGTGCAATTATGGGATATGCACAATTGCTTCAGAGAGATTTAGGTGGCAATGAAAAATATACAGAGAAGATTGATTTTATTTTTGATGGCGTGCAGAGAATAGAGAGAGTTATATCAAGTCTAATAAATTATGCAAACGAACCTGCAATTATAAAAGAACCTGAATATTCCTTAAATAAATACATTGAACAAAAAACGATGATTTGGTCTCAAGATTTCGGGAAAATAATAAATTTAAAGTTTCAATCTAAACACTCAATTGATGTGAAAACGACAATTAACAAGCGAGGGTTGGACTCAATACTTCAAAATTTAATATTAAATTCTTGTGAAGCAACAAATGAAAAAGAATTAGATATATGTATTGATGTTAGGAACAAAAATAATTCTATATATATTAAACTGACTGATTTTGGCGAAGGCATATCTAAAGAAAATTTAGAGAAATGTATGGAGCCATTTTTTACAACCCGTATTAATGGATTGGGTTTAGGTTTAAGTATTGTAGAAAATTTAGTCATGATTATGAACGGAACAATTAAAATCAAGAGCGATATAGGATATGGTACTCAGGTAAAATTAAATTTTCCGGAATAAAATAATAGAGAAGTAATATGGATTATAAACTTTTAATAGTAGATGATGATTATGCGATAAGATCTTTTTTAGAGGAAGCGTTGAAAGATGCAGGATATAATATTGAAAAAGCAGACAATGGCTTAGCTGCTCTGAAAATCTTAGAAAATAAAAAAATTGATTTAATTATTAGTGATTTAAAAATGCCTGAAATTGACGGGTTGCAATTATTATCAAAAGTTAAAGAAAAACATCAAGATACGGGTTTACTATTAATGTCAGCTTATGGAACTGTTGAGGATGCGGTGCAAGCCATGAAAATAGGTGCATTTGATTTTGTGACAAAACCATTTTCAATTACAGAAATAGAAACAAGAGTGAAAAGATTTTTTGAATTTCATGATTTAAAAACTGAGAATATTGAATTAAAGAAAAAAATATCAAGTGAAGAAAAATATACATCCTTAGTTGGAACTTCAGATAAAATGAAAGAGGTATATAGTCGCATAGAAATGGTCTCAAAAAGCGATGTCTCAGTCTTAGTTACGGGTGAAAGTGGTACAGGAAAAGAATTAGTGTCTCGTGAAATTCATAGAAATTCACTCAGATATAATAACCCTTATTTACAAATAAATTGTGCTGCAATACCTGAAAATTTAGTTGAAAGTTCACTGTTTGGATACGAAAAAGGAGCTTTTACGGGTGCTTTAAAAACTACAAAAGGTGTTTTTCAAGAGGCTGATACAGGTTCATTGCTCTTAGATGAAGTAACTGAGATACCAACGAGTATGCAGGCAAAATTACTTCGTGTTTTACAAGAAAAATCAGTTACAAAAGTTGGTAGTTATGAATCACAAAATATTGATGTAAGGATAATTTCTACGTCTAACAGAAATGTACTAAAAATGGTTGAAGATAAAGATTTTCGAGAAGATCTTTTTTACCGCTTAAATGTTTTTCCAATTGAAATTCCATCTTTAAGGGAAAGAATGGAAGACTTACCATTGTTAGTTGATCATTTTTTGACTAAATTTTCTTCCAAATATAACGTTGAAAAAAAAGTAATGTCATCCATTGCATTAGATAAATTGTATAACCACGCATGGCCTGGAAACGTAAGAGAATTAGTAAATGTAATTGAGAGATCTTTTTTATATGCGAATGCAAATAATACTATATCAGAAAAAAATATCACATTAGAATCTAATTCTTCTGCTTCAATAAAAATGCAGAGTAGTTTTGATGGTGGTAGTTCGCTCGAAGAAATCGAGAAAAGAGCAATATTTGCAACACTGCGTAAGACAAAAAATAACAGAACAAAAGCTTCAAAAATTTTAGATATTAGCGTACGTACACTTAGAAACAAACTAAATATTTATAAAGAAAATAATATGCTCCCATCTGAATTTATACTAGGTGAAGAACTTGGTGATAAATCTTAAGTATTTTTTAAAGAATATTTATTAATTATAATAGGAATATTTTTCCATGTTAGGAAAAATTAACCCCAAAACGGTAAAACATTTAACTCAAATATACCTTTAAAATACTCCTTAAAAGTTAAAAAAACCGACAACAAGCACTATTTTGTTGTTAATTTCATATAATGTTTTACTTATGGCACAATATTTGTCATTATATTATCATTATGAAAATTTTTACAACATCTTACTCAGATTTTTTAAAACGTTCCTTGGATATGCATACATCTCAAAATCAGGCAATTTCCGAGAATATAGAGAATATTAATACAGTAGATTATATTAGGAAAGATACAGATTTTTCTGAGCTTCTACCAGATATTAATCCATCAAATGGAGTCATTACTACTAATGAAAAACATATGACTAAATTACATTTCTCTGATAAAAACAAAAATAATCTAAGTGAAGATAAAGTTGATTTAACCAATGAAATGAGTGAATTGGCAATTAATCAGATTAATCATGATTTCAATGTTCGAGCAATGAGAAGAATGTATGAAGGAATAAGGTCGGCTATCAAAGGACAGTCGAAATAAGGAGTTAATATGGAATTAAAGGGAATACTATCATCATTTCAAAACTCAGCTAGAGGTATGAGTTCACAAACTAGAAGATTGGAGTTAGTATCAAGTAATATTGCAAATGCAGATAAAGTCGCTAAACCTGGTGAAGAAGTATATAAAAAAAAGAAATTGGTTTCTAGAGAATTTGAGCCATATCAAAGAAAAATTAGAAATAATATTATTTCCATTAAAAAGTCAAACAATAAGCATATTGATAAATCAAAGCATTTTGATAATAAGAGTGACCATCATAATTATACAATAGTTGAAGAAGGGAAATTACAAAAAGTATATGAACCATCACATCCATATGCTGATAAGGATGGCTATATTCGTAAACCTGATATTAACGTTGTAGAGGAGATGGTGAATTTGATGAGTTTAAGTAGGACTTATGAGGCTAATATAAAAACATTTAATTCAGCTAAAGAATTAGCTAAAAAAGCTTTGGATATATAATTGAATATAAAATCAACATCAATAGCGTTACAAAATTACTTTAGTCAAAATGATATAAATAAAGCATCTGATAAGGAAGCTGTACTTGGTAATTTTGATGATTCGAAAATTGAAAATATGAATCATTTTCGAATGGATTCACCACTAAATAAGAAAAAAGAACCTGATATGCTTTCAGAAGCAGAACAAGAATCTTTAAATTTATTGTTTACAGATAATTCATCAAGACTCAGAGAGCGATACCAGTTAAGATTACATTCTAGTCCAATTGGTACCTTTTTAGATGTGAAAGGATAAAAAATGACAAATTTTGATAATTTAAAAAATATTTTACAATCAAATAAAGTTCAGCAAGATAATTTAGAACAAAAGCCAAAATCAAATTCTAAGGAGAATTTTGGGAATATGGTTCACGATTATTTATCAAAAGTTAGTGAAGATAGTGCAAATGCAAAAGAAGAAACTCAAAAGGTTTTAGCTGATAAAAGTGAAAATGTACATGATGCTATGATAGCTTTAGAAGAGGCAAGTTTAAGTTTTCAAATGATGTTAGAGGTAAGAAATAAAATGCTTGAATCTTATCAAGAATTGAAAAGAACTCAGGTATAATTAAAATGTTAAAAAGAGGTTAATATGAGAGATTTATTTATTAGAATTGGATTATTATTACAGAACTATACTTTAGCTCAAAGATTTATTTTTGTCTTCATAGGAATAACAATGTTATCATCGTTGATTGCAATATTATTCTGGGCAAATAGTACTAATTATGTTCCACTATATTCTGACTTGTCTCCTACAGAGTCAAATCGAATGATTGAAGATTTAAATAAAGAAGGAATTCCATATGAAATTAATTCAACAGGAACATCAATTGCAGTCCCTGATGATAAAGTAAATGCTTTAAGGTTAAAATTTAATCGGGTTGAATATAGTGATCAAATTGACGGTTTTAATGTTTTTGATAAGTCTAACATAGGTATGACTACGTTTATGCAAAAAGTAAATTTGCAAAGAGCATTAGAAGGCGAATTGACAAAAACAATAAACCAAATGCAAGAAGTAAAGCAATCTAGAGTTCATCTTGTTATTCCTGAAAAGCGTTTATTTGAAGAATCTGATGCAGGTTCTGCATCTATAGTATTGTATTTAGAGCCTAATTCATATCTATCAAAAAAACAAACAAGAGGTCTTGCTGTATTGGTTGCTAATAGTGTGGATGGAATAGAAATGGAGAGTGTAAGTATAATTGATGCTGAAGGTAATGTACTATTTGAAGAAAAAGTTGAAGAAGAAGAAAAATTAGCCGGATCAAATCAATGGGACGTAAAAGATAATGTTGAGGCGAAACTCAAGGATAAAGTACAAACAATGTTGAATCAGCTATTAGGAGATGGAAACTCAAGTGTGCAGGTAGCTGTCGATATTAACTTTGACCAAACAGAACGAACATCGGAAATATACGATTCAGAAAATCCATCCATCATCAGTGAAGAAAGAAATTCTGAGTCAGGAATGCGAGTTGATTCAACTAGTTACAATAATGAAAATGCAATAACAAATTATGAATTAAATAAGACAGTTGAACATTACGTTTCAGGTGCTGCAAAAATTGAAAGAATAACAGTGGCAGCTTTGGTGAATGGTAAATATGAGAATGTAGATAATAACGGAGAAATTATAAAAAAATATTTACCAAGAGATAATAACGAAAAAAATGAAATTGCAGCATTAATTAAACAAACTATTGGTTTTGATAATTCAAGAGGAGATGAAGTAAAAGTCGCCAATTTAGAATTTGATCGATCAGAAGTTGAAAAAGCACAACTATTTTTTGATGAATTAGAGAAAAAAGAATCCATGGATAAATGGATATCAAGAATATTAATGATATTAGCTATCATGGCAATGATGTTTTTTGTTGTGAATTTAACACATTCATTACCAGGACCAGCAATAGTTGAATTGGAAGAAGCTGAGGCTACCCTTGGACTTGAAGCTCCAGAAGATATGCTTGCACTTTCTGAAGGGGGAGCTGATGAAGGTGAATATCAAGCTGAACTTGATGATGCATCAATGCCAGAAATTCCACGACCTGAAGATCATATTTCTACTCTATCTCTTGAGGCTGAAGCTAGATTAAAAGCTAAAGATATGATGACAGATGATATTAGTAATTTTGTTGATGTACATCCTGGAAATGCAGCAAAATTAATCAGAACATGGTTAGCTCAAGATAAACTAAAAAATATAAATAGTAAAGGTTAAAGATGGTAAAAAGTATTGATGATCTAACGTCTGTTCAAAAATCTGCAATTTTACTTATTTCATTGGGAGTTGATCATGCATCTAAAGTATTTAATAACTTAAGTCAAGATGATGTTGAAAAACTTACAATTGCGATGGCAAAATTAAAAGATATATCATCCGAATTAGTTAATGAGGTTATTAAAGAATATTATGATATGATGGTTGCAAGAAATTATGTTGAAGAAGGAGGTATGGGATATGCCTCTAGCGTTCTTGAAGCTGCTATGGGTAAAGATAACGCAGATTCATTAATTAGAAAGATTAATGCTTCCTCTGAACTTAAAGATATGGCAGGTGGATTTGATCTTCTTGAAAAAGTGGAAGAAAATCAACTAATTAATTTTTTAAAAAATGAACATCCTCAGACTGCCGCTTTGATTATAGCAAATTTAGAAAAAAATCAAGCGGCAAGTATATTAGAACAATTTGATGAAGAACTTCAAGGCGAAATTACATATAGATTGGCAATTATGGAAAAAACATCTCCAGAACTTATTCAAGATATTGACCAAGTATTGACAGAACAGTTAGGAGGTATATTTGGAGGAAGTCTCACGAAGGCAGGTGGTACAAACTCTGTAGCTGGAATTTTAAATACCATAGGTAAAAAGGGAACAGAAAAAATAATGAATTTTATAAATGATAAAAATGCAACTTTAGCAAATGAAATTAACGCTTTAATGTTTGTTTTTGAAGATATTTTTAAATTGCCCCAAGATACAATTAACAAAATATTTGGTAAAGCCAATGAATTGGATGCTGATAATTTTTATGTAGCATGTAAAACTTTATCAGATAAGGAAAAAGATATAGCATTGGATGGATTGATGGGTAAGGGTTTAAAGATGGCGCAAGATGGTATTGCTGACCAGCCACCAATGCCAGCAAAAGATGTACATGATGCACAAAATAAAATTGTTGCTATGGTTAAAGAAATGGAAGAAAATGGAGAAATAGTTATCTTAGCAAGTGGAGAGGAAATGGTATAATGGAAAATAATATTCACACATTTACTATTGGAAAACAAATTACTGAATTTCATATCCCTGGTAATGGTGTAATTATAAATGGATTACCTAAAGTCGAGAAAAAACCAAAATTAACTGAGATAGAAATTTTGAATTCAAAAATTGAAATGCTGGAATCTGAACTTCAAAAAGCAAGAGAAGATTCTTATAATGAAGGTTACAATGCTTGCAAAAGATCTATAAGCGAAAGTAATAAGGAGGAACTTAGCAATCAAATAAACTTGTTCTCAAAATTTAAATCTAATTTAGAAGATGAAATTAAAATTACTTTATCTAGAATTCATAATCCTATAATAAAATTAAGTCAAGAATTAACTCAAAAAATAATAGAAAGAGAATTGGATTGCTCAAAAGAGTGGCTTAATATGATTGAGAATAAAATAGAAAGGTATTGCGAAGATTTTGCTAAAGAAATTTCAATAGATATTAAGGTAAACGGAAATTCAATTCCTAAAAATCAATCATTTGAAAGAAAATCAGATAATAAAATAATAAAATTTATTATTGACGATAATCTTAAACCAGGAGAGTGTATAATTGAAACTGACAATAATATAATTGATGCAACCTTCAAAACTCAAATTCAAAATTTAATAAATGATTTATAAATATGTCTCAAATAATTGAATCATTACTCAAAAAAACTGATAGTATAAAACAGAAAAATACAACATCATTGGATGGGAAAGTATCAAAAGTAATTGGCTTGGTAATCGAGGCTACTGGGCCTCAAAATGCTGTTGGGAGTCTCTGTAATATACATTGTGATAGTGATAAAACAATCAGAGCTGAAATTGTCGGGTTTAAAGAAGATAAAATTTTATTGATGCCATTAGATGAAACAATCGGAATAATACCAGGAGCAAGAGTTAGCTCAAGCCCTCAACAGCTGACCGTAGATGTTGGAGAAGAATTAAAAGGTCGTGTTTTAGATGGATTAGGAAATCCTATTGATGATTTAGGACAAATATCTTGTACAGAGAAATATCCAGTTTTTAATACACCTCCAGATCCGCTAAAAAGAATGAAAATTGATCAACAGTTATCTACAGGTATTCGTAGTATTGATGGATTAATTCCAATTGCAAATGGGCAACGAGTTGGTATTTTCGCAGGCAGTGGTGTTGGTAAAAGTGTTACTATGGGAATGATAGCTAGAAATACTTCTGCTGATATAAATGTTATCGCACTCATTGGAGAAAGAGGAAGAGAGGTAAGAGAATTTATAGAAAACGATCTGGGTAGTGAAGGCATGAAAAGATCTATTGTAGTCGTTGCTACATCTGATCAAGCACCTTATATAAGATTAAAAGCATCACTTACAGCTACTGCAATTGCAGAATATTTTAGAGATAGAGGAATGGATGTAATGTTAATGATGGATTCATTAACACGTGTTGCACAAGCTCAGCGTGAAGTTGGATTAGCAGTTGGTGAGGCTCCTACATCTAAAGGATATACTCCTTCTGTGTTTGCAATATTACCGAGGTTATTAGAAAGAACAGGTACAAATGAAATAGGAAGTATTACTGGATTATATTCTGTTCTTGTTGAAGGAGATGATTTATCGGATCCTGTAGCAGATTCAGCGAGGTCAATTCTTGATGGTCATATAGTTTTATCAAGAGATCTTGCCAATAAAGGACATTATCCTGCGATTGATATTTTAAAAAGTGTTAGTCGCTTGAAAACTGCAATATCAAAAGGAGACCGACTTCAGTATATTAATAAAATTATAGAATTGATATCAGTTTATAGTGAATCAGAAGATTTGATTAATATTGGTGCTTATTCAAAAGGTAGTAATCCGAACATAGATTTATCGATAGAATTTATGCCATTAATTAATCAATTATTAAGACAAGAAATTGAAGAACAGACAAGTTTAGATGAAACATTAGAAGTAATTGCTGCAATTTTTGAAAAAATTAATACAACTAATTAGTTTAATTTTTATAATCTAATAAATTATACCTAAATTTATTTCTTATTTATGGAACAAATGAAATATATTTCCGCAATAATACTCTTACTCCTTATTTCTTGTCGAACATACGATGGTATTGATACGACAAAACCCTCTGCATATATTAATTATCCGAAAAATGGTGATTTAGTTTCAGATACATTGATAGTAAGTGCGATTGGTTCAGATGATGTTGGTATTGAATATATAGAACTATGGGTAAACCAAGAACAAACCACCAAAAAAGATTATGAACCCCCTTTTGAGTTTATCATAGATACTCATAGTTTTTTAAATATTGATGAAGGTGAAATAATAGAGCTTTCGGTAAAAGCGTATGACACTAGTGAAAACGAATCAGCTTTAAGTAGTTCAGTTAATGTTTATTTAGATAATTCAAATCCAACAAAAGTAATACTAAGTCCAATTATTGAAGAAAACGGTGTTTTGCAATTTAATTGGGATAAAAGTAATGACTTAGACTTCTATGCATATGTAATTACTGTTAATAATTCTCCATTTAATTTAATTGACACTATTTTTTCAATTAATTATACCCAAACACAAATTCAATATAACTATCAAGATACAGAATTTTTTGGAATTCAAGTAATAGATAAAGGTCTAAA
>MDSZ01139417.1_pt1 | contig 10456 bp, 10 predicted proteins | sample 811201 | NCBI WGS metagenome assembly MDSZ01 (sample SAMN05326647, study PRJNA326480) | marine metagenome | isolation source: seawater | place: Indian Ocean: North | collected 2010
AGATGCTGTTTCGCCAACGGCCGCCGCGGGGTCTGCTGGGCGGCATGACCGAAGTCCCGTCAAGCGAATGGCGGCCGGCCGGCGACCCGACCGCCGATTTGGCGGCGGCGCCGGTGGCCGCCGATTGGCGTCCGCTTAGCGGCCATGTCCGCCATGTCTTCACGCATTTTGAGCTTTCCTTAACACTCTTTGCGGCCAAGGCGGCGGGTGCCGCCGCCGCGCCGCAAGGCTTCTTTTGGCACCCGGTTGACCGGCTTGAGACCCTGGCTCTGCCGAGCGTGATGGCCAAGGTCGTGCGCCATGGCCTGGCACGGTTGACGTGAGCGGGCGCGCGCGATGGGTGGCGTTCGCCGTCGTTTTCGGCGTGCTGGCCGCCGGGCTTGACTCCGGTGCCGCGCAGACCGCCCCGCGAAACGCCATGCCGGCAACCTCGACGGCTGAGGACAACGCCGCCGCGGATGTTGGGGCGGCGGCGGCGGCGCCGGACGAGCCGCCGTCCAAAACCTTTGGCCCCGAGGATTGCAAACGCTTGCCGGGCGGCAATGCGCCGCTGAACCGGCTGACCCGCATGGTCGGGGCGATGGCGGTTAAAAACCTCGAGCTGACGTATCTTGGCAAGCCGTTGCATCAGTTGGCGGAGGAAGACTTCGCCGATCTGGCGGGCTTGCTGGAGCAATGCAAGGAGGTCGACTCCAAGCTGGCGGCTTTCCAGTCCCGTCGTTTGAAGGCTCTTATCGAAGACGCCAAAACGACACGGGCGGTCAGCCTGGAATGGTTTGAGGATGTGCGTATCGAGGTGCTGCAAATGAGCGGCCGGTCCGATGACATTCGGCGTCTTCACGACCTGATGACCGAGCTCAACAACCGTCAATTTGAAATGACGCCGGCCGATTTGCGGAAGTATTTCGCGTGGCTGGCCGAGCGGCGCGACGCCCTTTACGCCGAGGCCGCCAAACGGGTGGCGCCGGCGCGCCCATTCGATCCCGGCCCCACGTCGCCAAGTGGATCGAATTAAGAAATTTAGTCCAGAGGTTGTGGCATCTGGATAAATTAGCTACCATATATGGGTCCTAAAACGATAAGGGTACGTGCCATGCGCGAACTGTTATTGCCCGTTGACCAAGATGGTGGCGAATGGGCTCCCTTGGATTTCGCTACGGCCACCGCGGCGGCCGGTGATGGCCGGGTAACCGCCGCCTTTCACCCGCGGTTGGAAACTCTCCCGGTGGTTGACGCCATGGGCGGTGGGGCGATTGTCTTGGCCGAACCGCCGGAAAGCCGCGGCGCCACGGCGCAGGCGGTGGCGGCCGCGTTACGCGCCCGGCTCGCCCAGCGGCCGGCCGATCTGCCCGACCGCTTCCAATTCGAGGCCGATTTGATCACCAGCGTTTACACCGCCGGCGAGGTCGCGCGGGTTTTTGACGCCACCGTGGTCAGCAAGGATGACCGCTATCAGGATTGGCGCTTGGTGTTCGAAACCGCCTTGTTCGAAGGCGGCCGACCGGTGTTTCTGGTGCCCCCCGATTGGCACCGGGCGAGCGGCGAGACCATCGCCGTCGCCTGGAACCGCAGCACCGAGACCGCCCGCTTAATCGGTCAAAGTCTGGACATCATGCGCGCCGCCAAGGCGGTCCATGTGATCGAGGTGGAGGATTGGGCGGTGCCCGGACCCGACGGTGAACAATTGGTCGCCTACTTGGCGCGCCAGGGCATCGCCGCGCAACGCTGCACGGTCGCCGACAACGCCGGGCCGGGGGCGGCGATTTTAACCGCCGCCTATGAGGTGCGCGCCGATCTTTTGCTCAAGGGCGCCTACACTCAGAGCCGCTTGCGACAAATGATTTTCGGCGGGGCGACCAGCGCGGTGATCGCCGACGCCACCATCCCGGTGCTGTTCGCGCATTAAATTTTGGTCGCGCGTTGACCGGCGGCGGCGTCGGCGGGAGGCGATGGCTCAGTACAGATTTTGCGCCGATACCATGGCGTAGAGCATGGGGATCGACAGCACCGTGTTGACTCGCGAGAAGAGCATGGCCCGGCGGGCCGAGGCGGCTTTGACATCGTCGACCGCGTCCACCAAGCCAAGGGCGCGTTTTTGATTCGGCCAAATCACAAACCACACGTTGAACCACATGATCGCGCCCAGCCACATGCCGATACCGATGGCGGTGTATTTGGCGACACCATCGGTGCCCAGCAGGATCGCCTCCAACAGATAGCCGTTGAGATGCGCCAGCAGCAGGCCGGTGATCAGCGTGGCCATCGCCGCCCAGCGGAACCAAAACAGCACCGCCGGCGCGATCACTTTGGAAATCGCCGGTTTCTGCTCGTCAGGGATATTCGGCATATTGGGGATTTGGACGAAGTTCAAATACCACAGCAGGCCGATCCACATGACGCCGCTCAGGACATGCAGCCAGCGGATGAAAAAGGCGCTCCATTCGTGATCCAGCGAAAACGTCGCGTCTGGGTGGGCATAGGTGACGATCACCACCATGATCACGGTCAGGACGATGCCAGTGATCACGGCGTTGCGCAAATTGGTCAGAATGATGGACATGGAAGGCTCCCCACAGATAGCGGCAGCCGCGGACGCGGCTGCGCGATTCTGTCGCAGGATAGCAAAAAAACTCGTTTAGGGCGAAATCTATCAAAAAAATTCGCGCTCTAGACGATCCCCTTGGCCCGCAAATCGGCAATCTCCGCCGCGTCCAGGCCGAGTTCGGCCAAAAGATCGGGACCGTCGGCGCCAAGCGCCGGCGCCGGGTTTTTGGGCGGTGGCCCGCCGCCATCGCGGATCGGATGGGCCGGCATCCGCATCACCGCGTTGGGTTCGACCGGATGGGGGAAATCGTGAACGCCGCCACGTTCGGCGACAAAGGGATTTTCCATGGCCGCGGCGATGTCATTGATCGGCGCCGCCGGCACGCGGCCGGCGAAGGTCTCCAGCCAGGTCGCGGTCGATGCCGTCGAAAGCGCTTCGTCGAGCAGCGATTGAATGTCATCGCGGTGGCGGTGGCGGTCGGCGAAGGTTTTGAAGCGCGGATCCTCGGCCCATTCCGGATGCCCCAGGATGTCGGCTAAAATTGGCCAAAACTTCTCCTTGTTGCACATGATGTACACCCAGCCATCGGCGGTAGCGTAGAGCTGGCAAGGGGTCAGCACCGGATGGGCCGAGCGCGGCAAACGGTCCTGCACCACCCCGGCGTTGAGATACCAGGTCGCCAAATAGCTGGTGTTGTGCAGGGCCAGATCGAACAAACTGGTGTCAACGTCGCGGCCCAGGCCGGTGGCGCGCGCGGCGACCAGCGCGCTGGTCAAGGCATAGGCCATCGACAGGCCGGCCATCATATCGACCACCGACAGGCCGAAACGGGCCGGCGGCGTGCCCGGCTCGCCGGTCACCGAAAACCAGCCCGCCTCCGCTTGCATCAGATAGTCATAGCCAGGCCAATCGCGGCGCGCGCCGGTGCGGCCATAGGCCGACAAATGGGCGCAAACGATGGCCGGGTTGACCTCTTTCAAACTGGCGTAATCGAGGCCTAGTTTTTCCGGCACGTCGCCGCGCAGATTATTGGCGACGGCGTCGGCGGTTTTCACCAATTGGTGAAAAATCGCTCGGCCGGCGTCCTGCGTCAGGTCGAGCGTCAGGCTTTTTTTGTTAACGTTGAAGCTATGAAAAAACTGGCTGTCCTCGGGGCCGAAAAAATGCGGGCCGACGGCGCGCGCCATGTCGCCGCCGTCGCGCGGGTTTTCGATTTTGATGACCTCGGCGCCTTGATTGGCCAGATACATGGTGCCGAAAGGGCCGGCGCCATATTGTTCAACCGCGAGGACGCGGACCCCTGACAAGGATAGCAATGGTGGGGCGCTCCCGCGGTCAGGCCGGGTTCCGGCGGATCAATTGGCGGGCGATGATCAAGCGTTGCAGCTCGTTGGTGCCTTCGCCGATGGCCAGCAGCGGCGCGTCGCGATAATACCGCTCGATATTAAATTCCTTGGCGTAGCCATAGGCGCCATGCAGGCGCATCGCCTCCAAACTGTTGTTGACGGCGGCCTCGGTGGCGAACAGCTTGGCCATGCCGGCCTCCATATCGCAACGCTCGCCCAGGTCATAGGCGCGCGCCGCCGACTCCACCAATAGCCGGGCGGCTTCGACCTGGGTCGCCATATCGGCCAGTTTCAACTGGATCGCCTGATGCTCGGCGATCGGCTTGCCGAAGGTTTTGCGGATTTGCGCATAGCGCACCGATTCATCCAAACACGCGCGCGCCACGCCAACGCCGCGGGCGGCGACATTGATCCGGCCGAGTTCCAACCCGCCAAGAATTTGCTGCAGCCCACGGCCCTCTTCGCCGCCGATCAAATCGGCGGCCGACACCACACAGTCCTCAAGGATCAATTCACCGGAGTCGATGCCTTTGTAACCAAGCTTTTCCAACTTTCGGGTGACCCGGAAGTTGTCGCCCTTCTCAACGAGGAACAAGCTCATCCCCTTATGAGCCGGTTCGGCCTTGGGGTCGGTCTTGGTCAAGACCGCCAAAATTTGGCCCTGGATCGAGTTGGAGATCCAGGTTTTGGTGCCGTTCAGCACGTATCCGTCGCCGGATTTTTCGGCCCGTGTGCGAATGCCTTGCAGGTCGGTGCCGGCGTCCGGTTCGGTCAGCGCGATGCCGCCCCGCAGCTCACCGGTGGCGAAACGCGGCAGGTAGCGCTTTTTCTGGTCCTCGGTGCCAAAACGCTCGACCGCCGCGGCCATGATCAGATGCGAGTTGAAAATACCCGACACCGACATCCATACCGCCGAAACCCGCTCGACAATCTTGGTATAGGTCGAGACGTCGAGGCCTAGCCCGCCCCATTCCTCGCCAATGGTGGCGCCGAATAAACCCAGTTCCTTCATCCGCTCGACGATCTCATGAGGGTACTCGTCTTTCGCTTCGAGCGCGTGGGCGTAAGGGGCGACGTCGCGCTCCAAAAACTTGTCGACCGCCGCCAGGATCATTTCCTGCTGGGCGGGGTCGGTGGCCGGACGCGGCGAGATACTGTCGGGCATGTCGCAATCTCCGTAGTTGTCTAATGATGAGTTTAGCCGATTTCGGCGGGTTCTGGCCATGACCGCGAATGTCGCGGCCTAACCCTCCGCCGAGGCCTGCCCCTGGACCGTGAAAAAGGACGCCGATTTCGGTTGCTTCGGCAGTTCCACCTGCAGCGGCATCATGCGCGCCGTGCCGGGGTCTTGGCCGCGCACAATGGTGCCCTCGAAACGGCTGGGCATCGGGTTGCGGGCCAGTGGAATGGCGTCGCCGGCGCTATAGACACAAATGTAAAGCGGCCGGGCGCGGGCGCTGCTATTGGGCTCCGAGCCATGCTGCAAACGGGTGTGCATCAAACATACCGAGCCGGCCTTGCCGGTCGCTGGAATTTGCATCGCTTGCAGTTCTTCCGCACGGTCGGCGGCCACCATGCCGGTGAACTTGCCGTCCTGAAACAAGCTGTCCAGCGCGCCGCGGTGGCTGCCCGGCGCGACCATCAGGCAGCCGTTGGCGTCATCGACGTCTTCCAGCATTAACAGCGCCGTGACGACGTCGTCATTGCTGTGCGGAGTGTACATGAAGTCCTGATGGTAATGGACGCGGGTCGCCGCGCCCGGCAGTTTGATGTTCAGCTTGCAGTGGTGATATTTGACATTTGGGCCAATCAGATCGGCGACCATGTCGACCATTGGCGCGTCGCGCATCACCTCAAGGTAGGCGTCCGACACCTCCGCCGGATTGTTGACACGGCGCAAGGCCGGGGCGTCGGCGCGGTGTTCGGCGCCCATGTCGAAGCGCGGCCGGCCGTCAACGGTCGGTGGGCCAAAGGGCGCGGTGTGGGCCCGGCTGTCCTCGATCCAGCCGGCGAGCGCGGCGTTTAAGGCGGTCAATTGGGCTGGGGTGACGGCGTTCGGCGCGACCAAATAACCGTCGCGCCAAAAATCGGCGATTTGGGCTTCGCTCAAGGCCTGGGGCATCGGTTTGCCTCTCCCCTGTGGACGAGATCGCCAGCATAAACCAAGGGCGCCGCGCGCCGCTAGGTATTTGGTGCCGGCGATGCTATATCTTAATTGTGAAAGTTGTGGATGACCCAAGCGATGAATGCAACCTGCGGGTGCGACGAGGGCACGGTGTTCGATGGCATGTCGGCCGCCTACCGGCGGGTATTGTGGACCGTCATCCTGATTAATTTCGCCATGTTCGCCGTCGAGATGGTCGCCGGGGTGTACGCCGACAGCTTGGCCCTGCAGGCCGACGCGCTCGATTTCCTGGGCGATAGCGTGACTTATGCGATCAGTTGGTTCGTGCTCGCCAAACCGCCCTTGTGGCGAGCCCGCGCGGCTTTGTTTAAGTCCCTCAGCCTTGGCGCCGTCGGGGTTTGGGTGTTTGGCTCGTCGCTTTATCACATGTTTTTCATCGGCCAGCCGGAACCCTTTTTGATGACCTGGGTCGCCGCCCTCGCTCTCACCGCCAATGTGATCAGCGCGCTGTTGCTGTTTCGCTTTCGCGAGGGCGACGCCAATGTCCGCTCAGTGTGGATTTGTAGCCGCAATGACGCCATCGGCAATGTCGCCGTGGTGGGTGCCGCCGGCGCGGTCTGGCTGACGGGCAGCGGCTGGCCCGATGTGATCGTGGCGGCGGCCTTGGCCGGCCTGTTCCTGCGCGGGGCGGTGGTCATCGCTGGCCAAGGCCGGGCCGAAATCCGCGCGCTCGAAATCGCCGCCGCCGAACCCGCCGCTAAACCAGACGCCGCCTGACGGCTTCGGTCACGGCGCGAGGCGTTGGTGGCGGTCGGTCAGGCGGTCGACCAACCACGGCGCCAGGGCGTAGGCCCAGGGCTTCACCTTGTCGTTCAGGCGGGCGGCCTCGGCGGTCACCTCGGCGGCGGCGTCGGCGCGTGCGCTGACCGCCAACCGCGCCCAGTTTTGGGTCTGTTCGCGGCCAAGGTCGAGGGTCACCACCAAGCCGTCGAAACTGGCCACCCTGAGGCGCGCGAAATGGCCCACCAAGGCCCCTGGTCGGCGCCGCCGGACATCGCTGAAGCGCAATGGGTGCAGGCTGCGCGCCAGGGCCGCCGCGGCCTCTGGCGCGGCCGGCCCGATGCCGGCGGCGCTGAGCCGTGAGAACGCTTCACCCGGGCCGCCGCGCCCCACCGTCCAGGCCGGCGCGGCGGCGCCGTTGGCGGCGCGCGGCGCCATTTCAAAGACCGCCACCCGAGCGCGGTCAAGGTCAATGACGATGGTCGCCAACCACGCTTTCAAAGCCACCGGCAAGGTCACGCCGCCACCGGCGAGCCAGGCCTGGTCCTCACCCTCGCGGCGTAAAAAGGTGCCGGCCTTGGCGGTGCCGGTTGGACGCGCCAGCCGGTCGCCGATGGTGACGTCACCCAGCACCGCGCCGGCATCGTTGAACAAGCGTAAGTGGCTGCCACCGGCGGGGTCGAGGCCGATCCGCCCAAGGCGCGCCGGCCGTCGGGTTTTGGCTTCGACCAGGCGCAGGGCGGCCAATTCATTGATCAAGCCATTGACGCGCCGAGCCGACAGCGGATGGTCGAACTTATCCGGGGTGATCCACTGGCCGTCGCGTCGGATAAAGCGGTAGCGCGCCTTGGGATGGGCCAGGTCAATGCGCGCCACCGCCGCCGGATCTTTGGCCACCGCCGGCAAGGCCGGCCGCCCGAGCGCGAGATTGTCGCCGCCGGTCAATTGGCCGACCACGGCGACGGTCGCCGCGATCACCGCCAAAAGGGCGGCGGCAAGGGCCAGCAAAAGGGCGCGGGCGCTCATACGGCGATCCCGCGGGCGCGCCGTCGGCGCAGCCAGCGGCCGCCGGCGACGACGAGCAGCCCCAACGCCAAGACCGCCGGCACGGCCAGCAAGTTGACCGTTCGCACCCGCGTGGTGAGGGCGCGCAAATCCTCCCGCAGATCGAATTGGATGGTCCGCAATTCCTCGCCCAGGGCCAAGATATCGCGGCGCGCGGCTTCGATCTCGATGGTGTCCTCGAGGGTCAGGGCGGCGCCGTCACGGCCGCCGGCGAGGTCGTTGATTTGCCGCTTAAGGTCGTCGATGGCGGTTTCCAAACTGGCCTCGCGTTGGCGATAGGCGCTGTCGGCGGCGCGCTTCATATCGTCCAGAACGGTCAAGCGGCGGCTGCCGACGCCGCGCCCGCGCAGCGCCATCAACGCGGCGCCGCCGCTGAGTTGGTCGAGGGTGTTGACCACGAAATCGCCATTGTTGGCAAACGGCGTCGGCGCGCCGCCGGGCGCCCCTCCGGCCGGCGCCAACCAGGTCCGGTCGGTCAACAAATCGCTGTCGGCGACCAATACCATCGCCAGCGGGGCGGTGGCGGTGGCCCGGTGGCCGGCACGCACGGCTGGATCGGTGACCTCCGCCGGCGGACCTTTTGGAAAGGCCGAGGTGACCGGCCCGCCCAGGCGGGCGGCCAGGGTCAACGCCTGGCCGCCGGCTTTGAACTCGGCCAGCAGGCGGAACGGGTCGGGTGCCGGGTCGAGGGCGGCGACCGGCACCGTCGCGCTGTCCGGCGACGTGCGCACCAGCGGGGTCAGGGTCAGGCGGCTATCCGGCATCAGCGACACGATCCCGGCGCTACGCAAGTTGAGGCGCCTCAAATTGCCGGTGATGGCCTCGTCGGCGGCCAGCGATTCGCTGTCAAACTCGCCCCACGGCAGGTACTCGGTCACCACCGTTCGGCCGCCGCGGGTCATGTTGACCTTGGTCGCGGCACGCCGGTCGACGGCCACCCGATCGACCGCCACCGCCGCCCCGTAATGCCACAGCAGGGGGAGCAGCGCGCTGACCCCGTCGCGGTTGATTGGCCCGGCGTTGGGGTCGCCGGGCATGGCCTCGGCCAAGGGGTCGGCGAAGATCGCCAGGCGGCCGCCGCGCATGACGAATTGGTCGAGGGCGTAAAGCGTGCCGATGTCGATGCGCGCGGCCTGGGCGATCATCACCACGTCGACGTCATCGTCGAAGCGGGCGACCTTGCCCATCACCGCGCGCAATTCGAAGAAGCCGCGGATGCTGTCGATGACCGTCGCCGGCGGCAGGTTCTGGGTCCGGTCGCCGAACAAGGGCAAATCGCCAAGCAGCGCGACCACCGGTTTTTTGGGGGTCGCCAGGTCATGGATCAGGCGCGTCAGGTCATATTCCAAAAAGCGCGCGCGTTCCGGCGACAGATGGCCGATCACCTCGCGCCCGTCGGTGGAGTTGGTGGCGATCAGGCCCAGGTAAAAACGCGTTCCGGCGGTGTTGGCGATGCCTTCGATGCCGGCACCGACGGCCAATTCCTCGGCCGCCGAGAAGGGCGCCACCGAGACCGTCGACAGGCGTAGTTTGTCGCCGGCCACCCGGGCGTAGACCTTGAGCATCTCGCCGACCCGCCGGGCATGGCTGACGTGGCGACCGCCAAGCCCCTCGAGGTCGGGACTGCGCAGCAGGCGCAGGGTCACCGGTTCGTCGAGATCGCGCAGCACCGCGCGGGTATTGTCGGAGAGCGTGAACAAACTGTCGTGGGTGGCGTCGAAACGCTGGTTGGAGAGGCTGATCTCGGCCCAGATATTCACCGCCACGAAAAACACCACGGCGCAGGCGGCGACCGCCGCCGCCCGCCAGCGGGCGGTGCGCGGATGGCGCGAGGTTTCCGGTGCCGCCGTCATGCGCCGGTCCGCCAATGCACGATGGCGGTGGTCGCGACCAGGCCCGCGCCGATCAGCGAGACAAAGAAAACCACCGCCCGCAGATCGATTAAGCCATCGACAAAGCCGCGAAATCGCGCCAACGCGCTGAGGTTGGTCAAGGTCTCGGCCAGTTCCGGACCGGCCCAGGATTTGACCGTCGCTTGGACCAGATCGGTGCCCCCGGCGAGCAGCAGGAAACACATGGCGGCGGCCAGAATGAACGCGATAATGTGATTGCCGGTCAACGCCGAGGCCGCCGCGGTGACCGCCAGAAAGCCACCGGCGACCAACCAGCTGCCCAAATAACCGGCGAAAATCACGCCATTATCGGGCGCGCCCAACAGGTTGATGGTCACCCACACCGGAAAGGTCAGGGCCAGGGCGACGGCGGCGAACGCCCAGGCGGCGAGAAATTTGCCGACCACCGCGGCGCCGACGGTGAGCGGCAAGGTCAGCAGCAGTTCGACCGTGCCGCCGCGATATTCCTCGGCCCACAGGCGCATGCCGATGGCCGGCATCAGGACCAGGTAAAGCCAGGGGTGAAATTGGAAAAACACCAGCAAATCGGCTTCGCCCCGCTCCAGCAAGCGGCCGGCGTGGAAGGCCAGCCCGGCGGCCAGCACGGTGAAGGCGATGACGAAAACATAGGCCACCGGCTGAGTCACATAGGCGATGAATTCGCGCCGGGCGATGAGGATCAGGCTGCGCATGGCGAGCTCCG
>MDSZ01151397.1_pt1 | contig 10456 bp, 8 predicted proteins | sample 811201 | NCBI WGS metagenome assembly MDSZ01 (sample SAMN05326647, study PRJNA326480) | marine metagenome | isolation source: seawater | place: Indian Ocean: North | collected 2010
GTTTTAACGCCTAAAACTGGTCAGGACTGGAAGGTAGCAGCCACAAGGGATGCTTGAGGCAGGCGAGATATCCGAGTCACCTTATTTTACTTCTTAATTAGATTCCTTTCTATTTCTTAATCTTAAAAATTCAGGAATACTAGCACCAGTTTCTTTGCTATCAGAGGAATCATATAATGATTGACCAGATAATCTATTTTTTAACCTTTGTTGTTTATTATTTTGCGTAGTGTCAAAGCCTGTCGCAATAACAGTAACTTGTATTTCTCCTTCCATTGATTCATCGACAACAGCACCAACTATAATGTTGGCCTCAGGATCAACAACTTCGTAAATTACCTCAGAGGCTGAGGTCATGTCTTCAAGAGTCATGTCCTTGCCTCCAGTGATGTTAATGACACAACCTTTAGCTCCATTAATTCTTGCTGCTTCAAGTAATGGGCTATTAATAGCAGCCTGAGCAGCTTCAAGTGCTCTAGATCTACCAGAACCAACACCTATTCCCAACAATGCAGTCCCTGCTTCAGTCATAACTGATCTAACGTCTGCAAAATCGACGTTAACTAAACCTGGACAAGTAATAATGTCACTTATACCTTTAACTCCCATTCTTAATACGTCATCAGCATTTCGAAAAGCTTCCTGAAGAGGCGCTCCAGATATAACGTCTTTTAAACGATCATTGGGGATAACTATTAGAGTATCTACATTCTCAGCTAATCTTGTAATCCCTTCTTCAGCTTGACGCATTCTTCTTTTTCCTTCAAAGGAAAATGGCTTAGTAACTATCCCTACGGTCAATGCTCCACTTTGTTTAGCAACTTCTGCAACAACAGGAGCAGCTCCTGTTCCTGTTCCCCCGCCCATACCAGCAGCAATAAATACGAGATCAGCTCCTTCCAAAGCTTGTTGCAATTCGTCTCGAGACTCTTCAGCAGCTTTTTGACCAATACTAGGGTTGCCACCAGCCCCTAAACCTCTTGTAAGATGTTGACCTAATTGGACTCTTTGTTGAGCCGCAGATTGTAGAAGAGCCTGAGCATCTGTGTTTAGGACTCTGAAGGTAACGCCCTCAAGATCGCTATTGATCATGCGATTTACTGCATTGCTTCCACCACCGCCAACACCAATTACTTCTATTTTGGCATTTTGGCTAGGAAGAATTTCGCTAGTTTGATTGAAGTTGGGATTGTTTCCGAAGCTCATCGCTATTTAAAAACAAAAAATTTATTCCTTGGTGCATTATGAACTCACTCAGGTCATCTGTAGGGATTTATTGATGAAAGTCCTTATATATATTTTTGATAATAATTTTAGATTCTGTTAAAAACCCTTATGCGGATTAGATTTATAAAAAAATGACCAATAAAATCTCTTCTCAAATATTAGGGTTTGAACACTTTTAATATTGGATTGACTGGGTCAGTAAGGTCTAAGCTTTCAATTTTTATAGAAATATCATTGCTCCTAATTTGATCTTTGATATGGAAAATCAGATTTAATTGTTTATCTAGCTTTTGTATATCTGTACCCAATAAGATTTGGTTTAAGATTTTTTCTTCCACAATAAAATTCCCCTCGGGAGAAATCTTTATGGATAAGAGACTTTCATCATGCATTTTATAGGCTTTAATGATTTTCGAAATTGATGCGATAAACTTTTTTTGCCAACCTTCAACTCTAATTGGAGAAGTTTTTTGTGAGATATTGGCAAATCTCTGAGGAATAAAATGTCCATCTTCATCAATAAAGCCTTTTATTATGCTATTTGATAATATTCTCTGTGCGTGGGCGACAGGTATTCTCTCCTCGATGTAAATTTTTAACCCAAAAGGAAATAATTGTCTAGTCACAGAAACGTTTTTTAGAGACAAGTTCTCTTTTAATTCGTTCTCAATTAATTTTGTCTTAACAAGAAATAATCTCTCATTAACTCCCATTGAAGAATTTTCTATCAATTGATTAATTTTGATATTTCTTGATCCAATTAAATTAATATCATCCCAAGTTACTATCCTTATGGATCTAATCATTAATTTTGTCGAGATTAGTAAAACAAAAATCAGTAAGAATGGCCTTAGATAATTTGCTAATAAATTATTTTTCACAAATCACAACGAGCTTTTTCCATCAATTTATCCATCCATTCGCGAGCTCTATCAGCATCAGAAAATGGCACATCCATTTCTTTGCCGCTCCCGATTAGCCTTAGTCGACATTTACCTTGTGACTCATTAGTAAGAGGAGCCTCTCCAGAAGTAAGAGCCATTAATTCAACTAATTCGAGTTTTTTGATAACGAAGCTATCTTTTTCTTTGAATTCTCCAGCTTCAAAAGCACTCCAAGTTAACTTCCCATTTTTAAGAGAAGCTGCTGATGAACTGTCTAGTTTGCATAATTCAGCTCCATTTGCCCAATCCCTAAATAGGGACTGTCTTCTCCTCTCAAGCCAACCTAAAGCTGTTAAAAGAGTAAAAATAAAAAGTAATGGTAACCAGAGCAGACCATGTAGCATTAGAAAAATTAAGATTCAAAAGTTATATCCACCAGTCTAGCTACAAGTTGATCAAATTTTAATCCAGAGGCAGCCCACAACATTGGAAACATACTTTTATCAGTAAATCCTGGAATAGTATTTATTTCATTTAAATATATCCTATTTGATTTTTTATCGAGAAAAAAGTCCGCTCTAGCAAATCCAGTGATGTTTAATGCTTCACAGCAATAAATAGAGAGCTCTTTAATTTTTTTTTCTGTATCAATATCAATCTTTGCTGGAATAATAATTTTGTTATCTTTGCAATATTTTGACTCATAATCATACCAATCAGATGCGTACTCAACTTCACCAACGGTTGACGCCAAAAGTGTGTTTTTGCCAATTATGCCACACTCCAACTCTCTCACTTCATGCCCTTCCTCTATGAGAATCCGATTATCTGTTTGCCAAGCTTTAATTAGAGCATCTTTGATTTCAGATTTGTTTAGGACTTTGGATATACCTAGCGATGAGCCTGAATTTGAAGGCTTTATGAACATAGGGAAATGCAACGCTTTTACTATTCGTTCAATAAGACTGTTTAATTCTTCGTCTTGGGTCAAAATAGGATGAAAAACTGGGAAGTAATTTACTTGAGGAATTTTTAGTTGTGAGAAAATTAATTTCATAGAAATTTTGTCCATTCCTAGGCAAGAACCTAAGATACCAGAACCGATAAAAGGTTTTTGTTGAATACTTAGAAAACCCTGAATTGAACCGTCTTCACCATTTAAACCGTGCAATATTGGTAACCAAATATCAATTTCATCTGAATTGAAGTTATGTAAACAATTGTCTTCTTTAATCCAGTAATTATCTTTAGATATCTCTTTAAGATCTAAATCACCATTAATTACTAGAGCAGATTGACTATCGTTTATCCATTTGCCAGCCTTAGTAATGTAAAAAAGTTTAATATCAAATCTTTCTTTAATTGATGATGATCTGAAAGCATTAACTATTGCCTTCGCTGAAGCTATTGAAACATTATGTTCATTAGATTTTCCCCCAAATATAATTCCTACAGATTTTTTATTGCTTTCTATCATTTATTTTCAATAGTTAAATACATATTTGACCTGTCAAAGAGAAGGATCTAATTTCTTTAATCCTTACATCAACCTCATCACCAATTGACCAGAATTGAGATCCATTTGAAGGGGTCTCGATGAAAGTAAGTCTGTTGGTTCTCGTCCTACCCATTAATTGTTCTGGTTGTTTTGGATTGTAACCTTCAATCAGAATAGATTCCGTTCTGCCTAAATATCTTTCATTCCTTTTCCTTGATGTTTTCTCGACGAGGTCATTAAGTTCTCTTAATCTCTCTTTTTTTAATTCTTCAGAGATTTGATTGCTCCACATAGCTGCTGGAGTATTTGGTCTTGGAGAATATGCAGCAGTATTCACTAAATCAAATCCAATTTCATTAATCAAAGTTAAAGTGTCTTGAAATTGCTTATCGGTTTCTCCTGGGAAAGCGACAATCGCGTCAGCCGTGATTGAAGCATGAGGCATGAGGCTCCTAATATTATCAATTATTTTTTTGTACCTTTCAATGGTGTAACCTCTTGCCATTAGTTTAAGGATTTCATTATTCCCGCTCTGAAATGGGATATGAAAGTGCTCACAAACCTTATTAAGTTCAAAACAGGCCTGGATTAGCCTTTTAGAAAAATATCTTGGATGACTTGTGGCAAACCTAATTCTGCGAATTCCATCGACATTGTGAATGAAATAAAGTAAATCAGTCAATGTATTTTCCTTGCGTCCTTCCTTAGTTGTTCCAGGAAGGTCTCTTCCATAAGCATCAATATTTTGACCGAGGAGAGTAATTTCTTTATAGTTATCATCTGCAAGAGAGATAATTTCATTTTTTATTGCTTCTGGATATCTAGATTGTTCTTTCCCTCTAACTGAGGGGACTACACAATATGAACATCTTTCATTGCAGCCATATATAATGTTTACCCAGCCACAAATTGAACTTTCTCTTCTTGCGTTAGTAATATCCTCAGAAATATAATTATCTTCAGTAGCCACAACTTGATTTCCTGAATCTACTCTCTCTAGTAAATTCTCTAGATTATTAACGTGTTGTGGCCCCATAATTAAATCAAGTTCTGGAACTTTTCTCAATAATGATTCACCCTCTTGTTGTGCAAGACAGCCAGCTAGTACTAATTTTAATTTTGGTGTTTTCTGTTTTCTTTTGGCTTGCCTACCAAGGTAGCTATAAACTTTTTGTTCAGCATTATCTCTAATTGTACAAGTATTGTAAAGCACTAAATCTGCTTCAAACTCTTTTTCAGCTTTGACATAGCCAATATTTTCAAGAATACCTGCCATGCGTTCTGAATCAGCTTTATTCATTTGACAGCCAAAAGTTGTAATCCAGTAACTGCCAGTGGATAATTCAGCTTTTAATTTATCTTCTTTTTTTAAGAACTTGGTTTGTACCACTTTTCTATGTAAAAAGATTTGATTGATATAGAACCAACAAAATTGATAAAATTTTGCTGAAATTGCTAGGGCGAGCGAGGGGATTCGACCCCCCGAATAGCGGCGCCACAAGCCGCTGCCTTAACCACTTGGCGACGCCCGCCTTACATATATGAATCTAACAACTCAAACGCCCAATTTCATAGATTTTTCTTAATTTCTGAAGATTTGAATTAATTTTTTCTAATAATTTCAAATATTTTATAATATTTGTAATTTTTGAATTCATTCTTAGTTTGAAAAATTTTGGAAAAATTCAGGCTCTCATACCAAGAACCTTATGTCATATTGAAAATCCAATTGAACTTGATGTTAATTATGAAGGTTTTTCTCCAGTAGAAATTAGTTGGCAAAATGGACTAGTTTCAGATATTAAATCAATCAATAGTGAAACATCCCCCAGTCAAATTATTTTTCCTAGATTCGTCGAATCTCACTCACATATTGATAAATCTTTCTCATGGAAAAATTTTCCAAACAAAGCCTCTAATTACTATGGAGCATTAAAATCAAATTTGGAGGAACATAAAACTAGAAGTGTAGATAATGTGAAGTTACGTGCTGAGGAATCAATTAAACTCGCAATTAAAAATGGTTATAGAGCGGTCAGAACCCATATTGATACTTACGATTCTCAAGATGAGAGGATCTGGGCAGAACTTTTTAACTTACAGAAAAAATATTCAACTCTTTTAAAAATACAATTTGTAGCATTAGCTCCTTTGGAATTCTGGGGAACAGACAAAGGAGAGATACTTGCTAAAAAATTCAGACTAAATAATGGGGTTATTGGAAGTGTTGTTGTTCCACCTTTTAATGCTAATAAATTATTACGATCACTCACAAAAATTCTTGCTTTAGCAAGTAGATATAACTTAGAGATTGATTTACATATTGACGAATCGATTTCTACCAAAGATGTTGGTTTGAGAGTGTTGCTTAAAACAATAAACAAATTTGATTATAAAGTACCCATAACTTGTAGCCACTTAAGTAATATTCTGCTTCTGCGAGAAAGAGAGTTAGATAAGCTTTGTATAAGTCTCGCAGAAAAAAATATTAAAGTTGTTGCTCTCCCTTTAACAAATTTCTGGTTGTTAAATCGCTCAGACAAAACGAATAAAATGCGTCCCGTCGCACCAATCAAACAATTACAAAAATCATTCGTTGATGTATCTATTGGTAGTGATAATGTCCAAGATCCTTGGTATCCTTTCGGTGAATTTGATCCTTTTTATTTAATGTCTTATTCAATGCATCTTTTGCAATTAAATCCCTGGGATAGATTAACTTTGTCGGCTATTATTTCAGCACCTAGTAGATTATTAAATCTTGAATGGGATGGAACGATTTCAGTAGGATGCCCAGCTGACTTTGTAGTAGCAAAAGGGGATTCTTGGGCAGATTTATTTTCTAATAATCTTCAAAGAAGCGTTTTAATTAATGGCAAATGGTATGTTGAATGACTTATTTTAAGTTAATAGGTAGACTTTAGTATGAAAAATTCAATTATTGATTTTAATAAAGAATTAAGATCTATAAAAAACTTAGAGGTTATAAACCATTCTTCAGATTTAAAAAAGTTAAGCAGAGATTTTTATAACTATTCTCCCATATTGACTAGATTACTTGATGGTTGTTTGGCAGATGTTGTAGTTAGGCCTAAAGACAACTCTGCAATAGAGGCTGTAGTAAAAAAATGTTGGGATTTTGACATCCCATTAACTTTGAGAGGTTCTGGTACTGGAAATTATGGTCAGTCCGTCCCTTTGTTTAATGGAGTTGTTATGCAGATGAATTACCTTAATAAGGTGGAGGACTTCTGCCAGGATACTGGATTTGTAAAAGTTCAGGCGGGATGCCTCATGTCAGATTTGAACAAAAAACTTGAAAATCATGGTAGGGAGTTAAGATTGTATCCAAGCACGTGGAGAACAGCAACAATTGGAGGCTTTATTTCTGGAGGATCCGGAGGAATTGGATCAATAAGGTGGGGATTTCTTAGGGATCCAGGTAATCTGATTGGCCTAGATGTCATCACTATGAATGCAAAGCCGCAAATGCTCTATCTGACTTCAGGTGAGGTAGACCCTTTTAATCATGCTTATGGAACTAATGGAATAATAACTTCTTTGTTACTCCCAACTGCTATAAAAATCGATTGGTACTCAGTTATAGTTGATTGTGAGGACTTAGAAAAAGCAATATTTTTGCTAAAAAGCTTTACAGCCTCAGCGATTGAGTTGAAATTAGGGGCAATTCTGGAGAAGGATATTGTTAAAAATATGCCAATATGGTTTAGCCGTCACAGTAGTTGCCATAAGCTATTAATTCAATGCACACTTGGAGGGATTAAAACAATAGAATTTGTTTGTAAAAAAAATAAAGTCGAATATGTAAATTTGGGTAAAGAAAGTGATTTAATTAATGGAATAAATGAAGTTGTATGGAATCACACTACTTTACAGATGCGCGCAAGAGATAAAACTTGGACATACTTACAAATGCTTTTACCTTTAGAGAATGAATTGAATCTGATTGATTCAATGCGGAGGGAATTTGGAAAGAATATATTGTGGCATATTGAAGCTGTTTCACAGCAAGGGGTGCCAAGACTTGCTGCTTTACCAGTTATCAAATGTACAAACGAAATTGACATTCTAAAAATGATGGATAGATGTAAAGAACTTGGAGCGATAATTTTTAATCCACATGCTTTAACAGTTGAAGAGGGGGGGCTAGGAGTGATTGATGCTGATCAAGTCAAGGCAAAACTGAAATATGATCCTAAAGGCTTGTTAAATCCAGGAAAATTAAAAGGATGGGAAACAAAAGAAAATTTTATGAATTAATTTTTGATCGAGTTAGTTGAATAAATTCTGAAACTAAAAAAATCGAGCCAGTCAAGACAGGATTACAACTTGGCCATTTGTCCAAATTCTCAAGACAATTTAGTGCAGAAATCAGGCTTTCAAATTCAATTATATTTTTGTAATTTATTGAAGAATCTTTTTTTATGTCATTCAATGTCCAATAGACTTGACCAAGTACAGGAACTAAAAAAATAGTATCTTGAGGTTTGATAAGTGTTTTAATAATGGTTATAAAATCCTTTTGCTTTTGTATCCCTAATATCCATGTAACCCCGCTTTCTTGTGAAGCCCATCTTTCTCTCTCATGTGCAAGTGCTTTTGCTGCAGATGGATTGTGAGCTGAATCAACTAATATTTTTTTTGATCTCCATTCCACTAATTCCAATCTCCCAGGCCAATTAGTAGTCGCAAGTCCATTCCTAATCATATCTTGATTGATATCCAATCCTTTTTTTACTAGTGCTTTAATTACTCCAAGCGCAACTGCTGCATTTTCCTTCTGAAAATAACCATTAAGGCCAAGTTTCCAATCATCAGATAATTGACTTACAAAAAATAATTTTGCCCCCACCTTCTCAACTCTTGATTTAATAATATCCTCAACTGGAAGTGATTGTTTGCAACTAATCACAATTGAATCTTTCTCAATAACAGCCACTTTCTCTCTTGCAATCTCTCTAATTGATTCTCCCAAATATTCTTTATGATCGATATCAATTTTGCTGATTGCTATTATTGGTCTTAATTTGCGAGCAGTGGTTGCATCTAACCTACCTCCTAGACCAGCCTCAAGTATCAACCAATCAACTTTTTTAATATCAAAAAATTTTAATGCGCAGCATATTATTAATTCGAAGGGTGACAATCTAAATGATTTAAGCTCTTGTTGAAAATGATTTAGTAGTTTATTGAGCGATTCTTTAGGAATTTTTTCTCTATTGACTCTTATCCTTTCAGTTAATTCAAAAAGATGAGGAGAGGTAGTTACACCGATATTGATTTTAGAAAGACTAAGGATATTTTCTATAAATGCTGTAATTGATCCTTTGCCATTTGTACCTATTATATGAATTGCAGGTAAGTTTCTACATGGATTATCTATTTTTTCTAATGCGCCTTTGATCCTCTCCAAGCTAAGATTCATCTTTTCTCTCTCATTCTTTGGATTGAGAAAATTAAAGTTATCCGTATTAATTTCCTGCAATTTCTTTTTACATATCTTGAAAAATTAATATTAATTTATTTAAAATTATATTTATCTCCCTACTTGATATTATCAATGGAGGAACGATTCTTACTACATTATTACCAGCAGGGACTATCAGTAATCCATGATCAAACGCTCTTAGTGTGAGACTTTTAGCGTCAATTACGTCTTCATTAATAACCAAACCCTGAAGCAATCCTAGGCCTCTTTGCCCCTTAATTAAGTTAGGAAATTTCTGAGAAATTTCTTTTAAACCGACTTCTAATTGTTTGCCTCTTGAACATACATTTTTTAATAAATTTCTTCTGTCTATTTCTTCAAGAACTGTTAGGGCAGCTATGCAAGCGAAAGGATTCCCACCAAAAGTGCTTGCATGATCACCTGGTTCAAAAATATTTGCTTTTTTATTAACTAATAATGCTCCTATTGCATGACCACCCCCTAACCCCTTCGCAAGAGTAAATCCATCTGGTTCAATACAAAGTCCTTCATAACCCCACATTTTACCAGTCCTTCCTATACCACTTTGAACCTCATCAAGTATTAATAATGAATCATTTTGTTCTGAAATTTTTCTAAGTTCTTTAAAAAAAGTAATTTCTCCTGGAATTACTCCACCCTCTCCTTGAATTGGTTCAATAATTATTCCTGATATGAATTGATTCAGTTTTTTGCATTCCTCATATGCTCGTTTAACTGATTCAATGTCATTATATTTGAAAAATTTAAATCCACTTACTAAAGGTTCAAATCCTTGATGGTATTTACTTTGACCAGTCGCACTTAATGTCGCCAATGTTCTTCCATGAAAACTTGACTCTGCAGCGAGTATTATTTTCTCATACCCTTGATCTTTTGAGTTCCCATATTTTCTGATTAATTTTATAGCTGCTTCATTAGCTTCTGCACCACTATTACAGAAGAATACATTATCTGCAAAACTTTTGTTAGTAAGCCATTGAGCTAGTATTTCTTGTTCTTCTATATGATAAAGATTCGATACATGCTGTAATTTCTTTAACTGAGAGGATAGTTTTTTCCGTAATACTTTATCACTATGTCCAAGACTGCAAGTTGCGATTCCTGCAACTCCATCAAGATATTTCTTGCCGTTTGAATCCCATAGCCAACATCCTTTACCTTTTTTAAAACAGATATCAAATCTGCTGTAAGTGTTCATTAAAATGGGAGCGGTCGGACTTGAACCGACATACCCGAGGGTGCCGCATTTTGAGTGCGGTGCGTCTACCAATTTCACCACGCTCCCAAGGCTTTTGAAAAAATGAACTTTTTCATTATAACAAAAATCAACTTGTTGACTATTGTTTTGGTCAAGGA
>MDSZ01092713.1_pt1 | contig 10455 bp, 10 predicted proteins | sample 811201 | NCBI WGS metagenome assembly MDSZ01 (sample SAMN05326647, study PRJNA326480) | marine metagenome | isolation source: seawater | place: Indian Ocean: North | collected 2010
CAGAAAAATAAGAAATACCTTCAGATATTTATTGGGGAATTTAAATGACAAATTTGAAGAAATTGATTTAGAAAATTTAGATTTAGAAAGCTTACCAGAGTTGGAAAAATTTATATTAAATAGAGTTTATTCTTTGAATGAAAAGTTTACAAAATATTTTAAAAATTACGATTTTCATAATCTCTATAAAGAATTGTTAAACTTTTGTACTGTAGATTTATCAGCATTCTATTTTGATATTAGAAAAGATACTCTTTACTGTGATACATTAGATTCAGGTAAAAGAAAGTCGTGTATTTTGATTTTGAATATATTACTTAATTCTTTGTTGAAATGGTTTGCACCAATACTCTCATTTACAACAGAAGAGATATATCAATTAGTCTCTAAAAAAAATAAAAGTGTTCATTTAGAAAAATTTCAAAGTTATCCAAAAAAATTCAAAGATGAAGAACTTGAAAAGAAATGGTCAGAACTGATTAAAATTAGAAATATTTGTAATATTAGTATTGAAGAAAAAAGAGCAAGTAAAGAAATAGGTTCAAGTTTGGAGGCTGAAATAAATATTCAACTTAATAACAGTTATAAGAAGATAATTGAAAATATTGATTTATCAGAACTATGTATAACCTCTAAAGCAGAAATCATTTTTGATGATAATATAGATATCTTTGTAAAAAGTAGAAAAGCTTCAGGAAATAAATGTTCAGTATGTTGGAAAATAAGAACAGAAAAATGTTTAAGAGAATTTTGTGGCCTTCTTAAAAATGTTTAATTTTTTTAAAAAAAATTTTTTTTATAATTTAGTAATTATCATTACAATTTTTATTTTAGATAGAGTCTCTAAATTATATGTAATTAATTTTTACAAAAAAAATAATGGTATTGATTTGTTTAATTCTGATTTTCTAAATATAATTTTAATTTGGAATGAAGGTATAGCTTTTGGATTGTTTTCATTTAATAATGATTTATTTTATAACATAATAACAATAATAATAATTCTTATAATTATAATAGTCTTAATAATGATATCAAAAACAAATGGTTCTGAAAAAATAGGATTTCTTTTTATCGCAGGTGGTGCTTTAGGAAATCTTTACGATAGATTGGCTTTTAAAGCAGTTCCAGACTTTATAGATCTACATATTCATAATTTTCATTGGTTTATTTTTAATATTGCAGATATATTTGTTACTTTAGGTGTTTTATGTCTTATTCTTGTCGAAATTTTTTTTAAAAAGAAACATAGTGAAGTCAATTAAAATTACAATTTTGTATATACTTATCTTGATATTTGTTTCAGGGTGTCAAAGCATGAAAGAAACTTTATCGATGAAAAAAAAACAAACTGTAGATGAGTTTTTAATTGAAAAAAAGAATCCTTTAGTAGTACCACCAGAATTTTCAAAACTTCCAAAACCAAGAAAAGAAGAAAAAAAAGAAGTTGTTAAAGATGAAAATTTAGATTTGTCAGAGGTTTTGGGTGGAACTTCAGATAAAAATAAATTGAAAAATAAAGATAATAGTGAACTTGAAAAGTCTATATTAAAAGTTTTAAAGGATAGATGAGATTTACAAAAAATATCTTATTTAAAACTTTTAAAAATAATTTAAATACAAGCTCAACCAGAAAAATATTTTTAAGCACTATTAAAAATAAAAATGAAGTTTTAGATTCTCTTTCAAGAGATTATAAGTACTCATTTTCCAATAAATTTATTAAAAGATTTAAAAAAAAATTTTTATTTCTAAGAATAATTGGCATGGGAGGCTCCATACTTGGAACAAAAGCAATTTTTAGATTTTTAAATTTCAAGATTAAAAAAAAAATTGTTTTCATAGATAATTTATCTCCTTCAATCAAAAACAAAAAATTGAAAAAAAATACACTTAATTTAATTGTTTCTAAATCTGGAAGCACACTTGAAACAATTGTTAATACAAATGTTTTGATAAATAAAAAACAAAATAATATTTTTATTACTGAAAATACTGGAAATTATTTAAAACTATTAGCAAAAAAACTAAAATCTGAAATTATTCACCATAACAATTTTATAGGTGGAAGATATTCAGTTTTATCAGAAGTAGGAATGTTACCGGCAAGCTTAGTAGGGCTTAATGAAAAAAATTTTAAGCAATTTAATAATTTAATTAAAAATAAAAATTTTACGAATTCGTTAATCTCTAATGTAGCAAATATTTTATTCATGATAAAAAAAAAGACCTTCAATTCAATTATTATAAATTATGATGAAAGTTCGGAAGACTTATTTAAATGGTATCAACAACTGGTTGCAGAAAGTTTAGGTAAAAAAGGAAAGGGTGTCCTACCACTTATATCGACGATGCCCAAAGATAATCATAGTTTAATGCAGCATTATTTAGACGGACCTAAAAATAATTTTTTTACATTTTTTTATGTTAAAGAAAATAAATCAGACAAAATAAATAACAATTTTATATTAAAAGATTTGAACTTCTTAAAAAACAAGAAAATTATGGATATTTTGTATTCCCAAAAAAAGGCAACAGAAAATGTTCTATCAATTAAAAAAATACCCTATAGAAGTTTTGAGATAAAAAAAAGAGATGAGCAAACTTTAGGAGAATTATTTACTTTTTTTATTTTGGAAACAATAATGATTGCAAAAGCACTAAACATAAATCCTTATGATCAGCCTTCGGTAGAATTAATTAAAAAAGAAACAAAAAAAAATTTAAATAAATAAACAAAATATAATTTTAGAAATACCGTATATTTTTTCTTCTACTATTCTTAAATTTTGAGGAAAAGCATCATTTTCATCTTCATGTCTGTGAATGATGATAATAGAATTTTTCTTAAGAATTTTTTTTTGGTAAATATCTGCAAGAATTTTATTTATTCTATTTTCTTTGTATGGTGGATCAATAAATACTATATCAAACTTATTATTTTCAAAATTTAAACCATCAAAAATATTTTGTTCAATTATTGTAAAATTTTTTTTTAGAGCTAAATTTTCTAAATTTTTTTTTAAAATTTTTAAAACATCATTGTAATTTTCTATAAAAGTTACATGTCTGGCACCTCTAGATAGACATTCGATTCCAAAAGATCCTACACCGGAGAATAGATCAAGAACATCTGAATTTTCTAAATTAATCTTAAATTTATTTGAATGAGTTAATATGTTAAAAATAGACTCTTTTGTAAGGTCTTTAAGTGGTCGTGTTAATTTATCAACTGGCTCTGAGAGTTTTCTTCCTTTTAATTGACCAGAAATAATCCTCATTTTTTTATTACTTTATAACCAATATCTTTTCTAAAAAAACCTTTTGACCAATTTAAGATTTTGATATTTTTCAAAACACTTTTCCTTGCTAAGAAGAAACTATTTGAAATTGAAACAAAATTTAAAACACGACCTCCAGTAGCAAAAATTTGATTTTCTTTTTTTTGAGTTCCTGCGTGAAACATAAAGTCATTTTTTTTAAGTTTAATTTTATTATTAATCTTAATTTCAACATTTTTTTCGAATTTTTCAGGATAACCTTTTGAACATATAACGATACATAAACTCTTTTCTTTCCGCCATTTAATGGAAGTTTTGTTAAGTTTTTTTTCACAACAAGCATGCAAGATATTAGCCAAATCACTTTTTAATCTAGGAAGGATTGTTTGACATTCAGGGTCTCCCATTCTTACATTGTATTCAATTAAATAAGGTTCATTTTTCACAATCATCAATCCAGCATATAAAAAACCTTTATATTCGTAACCATTTTCTTTGATTGCTTTAAGGGTAGGCTTAATTATTTTATTTTGAATTTTCACATCAAGTTTTTTTGAAATTAATCTTGAAGGTGAATAAGCTCCCATACCACCAGTATTTTTACCCTTATCACCTTCTAAAACACGTTTATGATCTTGAGCAGTTCCAAAATTTTTTGTTGTTTTTCCATCACTAATTATAAAATAACTCATTTCTTCACCATTTAAAAATTCTTCAATTAAAACATTTTTAGCTTCACCAAATTTGCCTGCAAAAATTTCTTTAACAGCTTTTTTGGAGTCAATTTTATTTTTGCATATGTAGACACCTTTTCCTGCAGCTAAATTATCAGCTTTTATAACGATAGGAAAAACTGAATTATCTAAAAATTTAAAGGACTCTTTTTCTGTTTTAAAAACACCAAATCTTGCAGTTGGAATATTATACTTTTGACATATTTTTTTGGTAAAAATTTTTGAACCTTCTAATTTTGATGAAAATTTGTTAGGACCAAAAACTTTAATATTATTTTTTTCCAAAAAATCTACTATACCATCTACCAAGGGCTGTTCAGGTCCAATTACAACAAGATCAATTTTTTCTTTAAGAATAAATTTTTTGATTAAAGCAAAATCTTTTAAATTTAAACTTACATTATGAGCTATACTAGAAGTCCCAGCATTTCCAGGTATACAATAAATTTTTTTAACTTTTTTTGATTTTGATAGACTTTTTGAGATGGCATGCTCTCTTCCACCACTTCCTAAAATTCCAACTTTCATGTATTATTTTATAAACTAAAAATGAATAAAAAATTAGCTAAATTAAAATATCTTCCAAATAATTTTGAGGTTATCGAGAAAGGTGATCATGTTAAATGTGCAATATCAGGAAAAAACATACCTTTGGAGGAACTTAATTATTGGAATGTTGAGCTACAAGAAGCTTACTATTCACCTGTTGAGGCTCAATTTAAGAGAGAAAGTTTAGAAAAAGAATAATTATTTCCAACGATTATGCGACCAAATCCATTGATGGGGATTTTGTATGATTTTTTTTTCTAACCAATTATTTAATGAAGAAGTAATTTCATGAACTGATTTTTCTTTTTCAAATTTAATTGGATCGTCGATTATGACCTTAAAATAATATTTATTATTTCTAGTAACATGGACGGGAACAACTAAACAATCATACTTTTTTACAAATTGGGCAGGAATTGTGGTCGTCAATGCCAGATGATTAAAAAAATTAACTTTTTCACCCTCACTAACTCTTTGATCAATCATTAAGGCCAGTGATGTTCCATTTCGAAATAAATTTACTATTTCTTTTAATCCTGAAATTCCTTTTGGTATTTGTTTTTTACAAATATACTTAGTCCTTATATTCATCATAATTTTATTTAAAAAAATATTATTAAGAGGTCTGTATAAAGCAGCAACATTTAATCCAGACATTTCAAGAACCATAGCCAAAATCTCAAAATTATTAAAATGACCTGAAATAAAAACTACAGGTTTATTTTCATTTTTTATTTTATTTAATATGTCATTACCTTGAACAGAAATATATTTGTTTAGTTTCAAATTTCTAAAATTTTTCATAAACATATAGTCTGCTAAAATTCGTCCATAGTTACACCACATTTTTTTTGAAATTTTTTTTATTTCAGAATGACTTATATTTGGGAATACTTTTTTTAGATTATTGTTAAAAGTTTTTTTCGATCTAAAATATGGACCAAAAACACCACCCACAAGAGAACCAAAGTTTGAAGATGCCTTGTATCCAATTATTTTACATATGAAAAAAAAAATCATAATTAAAATAAATTGAATAAAATATATAATCTTTTTCATATTTTTTTTATTTCTTGAATAAATTTTTTTTTATTTTTAATCATTAATTTTATTTTTATAATATTTATTGATTTTCTAAATTCTTTATTTAATCTGAAATAATCTTTCTCTGTAGTTAAAATTTTAAGATTATTTTTTTTTGCTACTCTAAAAATATTATTTATGTCCTTACTGGTGTAATTATAATGATCAGGATATTCTAGAGTTTTCTTTATTTTGAAATTATTATTAATTAGAAGGTTTTTAAACATTAACGGATTTCCTATCCCAGAAAAAATAAGATATTTTTCTTTTTTATTAACTTTACTAATTATTGCTGGATATGTTTCAAAAATTTTAATTTTTTTATTAATCTTTTTTATTTTTGAAATAAATCTTGGGTTTATTTTGCCTAAACCATTAAAAAAAATAATGTCATATTTTTTTAAAGAGTCTAATTTTTCTCTTAAAGGTCCTGCGGGGATCAATTTTTCATTTCCGGCTAAATTTTTTTTATCAAAACAAACAATTTTTAAGTCATAATTTAATGATCTATCCTGCAGGCCATCATCTATTATTGCAGTTTTAAAATTTTTTGTAACTGCAAGTTTTATTGATTGTTTCCTCGATTTTAAACTTATAAAATTTCCTTTAGTTTCCAGTAATTTGATTTCATCTAAATAACTCGCACCCCTTTTCTTTATTAATACTGGGTGATATTTAATTTTTTTCAAAATTTCATAAATTTCAATAGATAATGGTGTTTTTCCCGTCCCTCCCACATATATGTTTCCAACGCAAATACTTTTAATTTTAAATTTTTCTTTTAAGAAAAAAAAATTAATCCAATTACTTATTGAAATAAATAAGGTGAAGGGTAATAAAAAAATACTTAAGAGAGTAAATTCTTTTTTATCCCAGAAATTTGGTTTTTTAAAAATCATTAAATAAACTTTTCTATTTCGATTAAATTCTTTTTAAAAATATTTACACCAATAACATTTATTTTATTTTGTATTTTAATATTACCAGATTTCCTTTTAAGAAGTGTTTCCAATTTTTTATAAAGTTGATCTTTATTCTTAACTTCAAAACTTATTTTTAAATTACCTAAAAAATTGTAAATTTCTGTAAAATTAGATACATGCGGACCATGGATTATATTACAATTACTTCGTGCAGCTTCCAATGGGTTTTGTCCACCGTCATTAGTTAAAGATTTTCCAATGAAAATATTCTTGCTTATATTAAAAAATAGATTTGCTTCTCCATAAGTATCAACTATATAAATTTTAGTTTTTTTATTTATTTTTGATTTATCACTATGAATATGGCACATATGGTTAAATTTTGATAAGTCTTTTTGTAAATTATTAACTCTTTCTACATGTCTTGGAATTAAAATTAATAATAAGTTTTTATATTTTTCTAATAATTTTGTATGAACGGATGTACAAATTTCTTCTTCACCTTTATGAGTGCTTGCAGCACACCAAACTTTTCTAGATTTTATAAAATTTTTAAATTTTAAATCTAAATTATTTTTTTGAAAATAATTTTGGGAAAATTTAAGATTACCAATATGTTTTATATTTTTTACCTTTAATTTTTTTAAATGAGTTTTTGACTCATTGTTTTGAGGAAAAGTAAAATCAAAAATTTGAAACAAACTTTCTGAAAAAGTCCCTAATACTTTCCAACGTCTAAAGGATTTTTTTGATATCCTTGCATTTAATAAAATTCTTTTGATTGATTTTTTTTTTAAATTTATCAACATGTTTGGCCAAATCTCTGACTCTACAAATATTGCTAAATCTGGTTTCCAATGATTAAGAAATCTTTTAGAAAAAAAATTTGTATCAATAGGAAAAAATTGATGAATAGTCTTTTTAAATTTAAATTTAAAAAAAAGCTTTGATGAAGTTAATGTTGATGTAGTAATTAAGATCTGTGAGATCTTTTTATTTTTTTCTAATTTTTTTACTAATGAAATGATGCTCAAAAGTTCTCCTACACTTGCAGCATGAAACCATATCAGTTTACCTTCCATTTTTTTTCTTTTGGAAAAAAAAGTAAATTTTTCTAGAAACCTTTTTGGATCCTCTTTATTTTTTAAAAATCTAATGAGTATTATTAATGGTGAAAACAGTAAAACCAGATTTATTAAAAATCTATAAATATAAATCATTAATTTTTTCTGAGTTGTTTATCGTAAAAATTTTTATATGTTTTTGAGTTTTGTAAAAGAATTTCATGAGTTCCATTTTCAAGAATTTTTCCATTATCAATTACATATATTTTATTAGCATTTAATATAGTTGATAATCTATGAGCAATAACAATTGTTGTTTTATTTTTTGTTAATTCTTTTATCGCTATCTGAATTTTATTTTCTGTCTCAGCATCAAGTGATGATGTTGCTTCATCTAGTAAAATGATTGGACTCTTTTTTAGCATTGCTCTAGCTATTGAAATTCTTTGTTTTTCACCTCCGGAAAGCCTAACTCCGTTTTCTCCAATCAAAGTCTCATATTTATTTGGTAATTTTTCAATAAATTCGTGTGCGTAGGAATTTTTTGCTGCTTCCAAAATTTCTTTATCCGAGGCATTAAAATTTGCATACTTTATATTATTTTTAATTGTATCATCAAATAGCGTTGTATCTTGACTTACTAAAGAAATATTTTTTCTTAATGAAAATAGATTAGCTTCATAAATAGACTGATTATCAATTAGAATTTTTCCTGTGCTACTATCGTAAAATCTAGGTATTAGGTTAAGAATTGTTGACTTTCCTGCTCCACTTAAGCCTATTAAAGCTGTCATCTTTCCACCGTCCATAAACAGATTTGCCGATTTAAGAGCAACCTTCTCTTTGTCATCATATGAAAAATTTACATTTTTAAATTCAATATTTCCTTTTGTTATATTTAATGGTGGAAGATTTTTATTATCTTTTATATCTGACTCTCTATCTATAATTGGTAAAACTCTTTTTGCTGCACTTACACCTTGATTTATCGCTATATTAAGTCCAGCCAAAGATCTTACTGGCTGGTAGGCTAACATCATTGCAGCTAAAAATGAAAAAAAGTTATTTATTTCCAATTCACCATTTTTAATTAAAATTCCTGAGTAAAAAATAAGTGCCGCAATCATTATCCCTGTAAGCGTTTCCATTATAGGGGTATTACGTGTAAAAATTTCTGTCATTTTGATAGCTTTTTCTTTCAAATTTTTGATATCATTTGAAGATCTTTCGTGTTCAAATTTTTCAGTTTGAAAACTTTTTATGATTTTATGATTCTTAAAAATTTCAACTAATCTTTTAGTAAATAAAGCTGAGGTATCCATAGTTTCTCTAGTTGCTTTATTCATTCTTTTTCCTAAAGCTCTTGCTACAATAGTTGCTAGAGGTATCATTATTATTGCTACTAATGATAACTTCCAATTTTGAAAAAACATAACAGTTAATAAACCAATTAAACTAAGTGTATCTTTAAAAACATTTAGTAGTGCAGTGCTTATTAAGTTTACCAACAAAGTGACATCTAGGGTTAAATTAGATATAAATTTACCAGTATGTATGCCATCAATAAATTTTGTATCAGTTGAGATTAGAGATTTCATCATATCTTTTTGAACATCAGCCTTAAGTTCTTGTGAAACTCTAATCATGATTACTTTTGCAATGTATAAAGATGTACCTTTTGTAAAAAAGGCAATAATTATTACCATTGGAATCAGATATATTAGTGTGTTATCTTGATTAATAAAAATTTTTTCTATTGCAGGATCTAATAAATACGCAATGCCAGAAGTGCTTCCAGCTACTAATATTGAAAAGAGAATTGCGATAATTATTTTTTTTAAATGTCTTACAGTGTAATCTCTATATAATCTTTTAATTATCTGTAAATCTCCAGTTATCATATTAATTTTCCAGCCAAAATATTTAAATAAATTAAAAACCCTAAAAAATTATTACTTCTAAAAATTTTCAAACATTTTGATGGTTCATTTTGAACAAATTTAAAAATTTGAAAGAAGAATAAATGATAAAAAGTTATAGAGAGCAAGATAAAAAAAATGAAATTAAATTTCATAATAAAACCTGTTAAAAATAAAGATATAAAAAAAAAACTGTAAACCATTTTTAAAAATTTTTTTGGATTTTCCTTAAATTTAATTGATGTTGATTTAACTCCTATGATTTCATCATCTTTAATATCTTGGTACCCGTATATCGTGTCATAGCCTAGTGTCCAAAATATGGCCCCTAAATAAAGTATGATTGGAACTATATTTAAATCACCTTTTATGGATGTCCAACCAAGAATTAAACCGTAATTAAATGTTATTCCTAAAAATAATTGTGGCCAATAGGTATATCTTTTCATTAAAGGATAAGTGAATGCAAGTGGCATTGAACATAAAGCAAGAATAATGGTAATTTGGTTGAAATTAATTAATACAAAGAAAGCAATTAAGCACAACATAGCTGCATAAATGCTACTTTGAGTTACAGAAATTTTTCCAGAAGCTATAGGTCTATTTTTGGTTCTACTTACCCTTTTATCAAATTCTTTATCAGTAATATCATTTATGATACACCCCGCCGATCTCATAAGAATCGAACCTAAAATAAATAAAATTAAATGAAAAAAATATAATTTTAAATCATCTGAAAAATTATATGACAATGTAAGTCCCCATGCACATGGCCAAAAAAGCAACATGAAGCCTATAGGCTTTTTTAGTCTACATAAATCAATAAAAAGATTAATTTGGTTCATAAATTTTACTTGTAAATAACAAACGCAACATTGATAATCAAACTGATTCGTATGAAC
>MDSZ01103125.1_pt1 | contig 10455 bp, 12 predicted proteins | sample 811201 | NCBI WGS metagenome assembly MDSZ01 (sample SAMN05326647, study PRJNA326480) | marine metagenome | isolation source: seawater | place: Indian Ocean: North | collected 2010
TAGCTACAACACACATTCAATCTGAGTATTGTGCTTGTTATTGTTCTTCATATGACAAACAAGTAATATTATGCCAGATTCAAGAGTTAATTCAACAAAATCCATTTCAGTCTAAGATGATAGTTTGTGGTGATTTAAATAAAAAGAATGCGAATATTTTACTTAATTCAGAATCAAACAATACAATTCCAACACATGAGACTATAATTCATCCTATAGATTATATAGTTTCTCTGAACAATAGTTATAAAATTATGGCTGCTCCTATAAATTTAAAAAATAATCCATCAGATCATATGCCTATGTATGGTATTATAAGAGAAATAGATAAATACAATTAAATATTTCACGATATTAGTTTATTATAATGGAATTGTGCCCTTTGGATACAAGATACAGAAAAAAGACCGAAAATTTGCGTCCTTATTTCTCTAACTTTGCATATACAAAGTATCGTTCATTAGTAGAATTTACTTATTTTTACTCTATTGTTAATTTTGTTAGTAAACCACCACCTGAATGGATGGTGGAAATAAACAACAAAAGTCAAAATGTCTTAGAATATTGTTTAAATAATCATAGATTAACTAAAGAAGCATATGAAGAAATAATTAATATAGAAGCAACAACAAATCACGACGTAAAAGCTATTGAGTATTTTGTTAAAAGCGCATTATTAAAAAGAAATCCATCAATAAAATCGCACATAGAGTTTGTTCATTTTGGTTTAACATCGCAAGATATAAACAATGTAGCGCTAACAATGATGACTAAAGAAGCTGTGGACAATGTTATTATACCGCAAATTACACATTTGGCGAGTAAAATACGTGATTGTGGTAAAGAATGGAAAAACATAGTAATGTTAGCAAAAACTCATGGACAGCCGGCAGTGCCAACTACACTAGGAAAGGAATTTATGGTTTATTGGGAAAGACTACGAATGGAAATTAACAGAATGACAGATTGTAAAAATTCTTTATCAACAAAAATGGGAGGTGCGGTTGGCAATTTAAATGCCCATTATGCTGCATATCCAAAAGAGGAATGGGAAGTTTTTTTTATCAAATATCTGGAAAATCTAGGTCTTAGACGGCAGTATTATACAACACAAATAGAACATTATGATGGGCTTGCAGCTTTATTTGATAGTTGTCGTCGTATTAATACTATTTTAAAGGATTTTTGTCAAGACATTTGGATGTATATTTCAATGGAATACCTTTCACAAAAGGTCGTCGAGACGGAAACTGGATCATCTACTATGCCACATAAGGTAAATCCTATACTTTTTGAGAATGCAGAAGGAAATATTGCTATTTCTAATGCACTATTTGAGTTGTTTTCCAATAAATTACCTGTGAGTAGATTACAGCGTGATTTAACTGATTCTACAGTTGTTAGAAATATAGGAATGGGTTTTGGATACATGATAGTTGCTTTACAATCTGCAGTAGCTGGAATAGGTAAAATTACGCCAAACATGCAAAAAATTAAAATAGATTTGCACGACCATCATTATGTTATTGTCGAAGGAATACAGACCATATTGCGAAAGCACAATGTAGAGAATCCGTATGAAATGATGAAAGAACTGACTAGAGGAAGAACTCCAACAGATTCTGAATTAAAAGAGTTTATTCGCAACTTACATATTAGTGATGAAATAAAAAGAGAAATTCTCGATCTTTCAATAGATAAATACACAGGAAATTCAAAATTGATCCAATAAAATTGATTGTTATCAATATAGTAAAATATTGATAACAAATGTAAAATGACAGAAACAGTTCATATAATGACTACACGTTTTAATCAGGAAACATGGTCTCAAAATAGTAATTATCGAGAGAAAAAACAAATAAAGGGTTGTATTTATGCTGCACCACTACGTTTGCCACCTCGTGTTGAGTATAACAATTGGGTTTTTGTCTTTGAAATGAATAATGATTTGAATGCAATCATGGGTGTTGGATTCTTTCAAAACAAGGATTTTTGGGAAAGCAAGCCTATTTACCGAGATATGAATTACAATCGTTATGTGTATAAGAGTAATTTTAGAATTGATCGAACGGAAATAATGGATAAGTATGATAAGGAGATAGAGGCGATAGAAACTTTGGTATTTAAAGGAAAGTGCCATTTGAAACGAGGACAAGGTTTTACAAAAATAAATGAAAAAAAAATGAAATTATTCAATGAAATGGTTAATGAAGACTTGCTAGAATTTTGTAGGAAATTGATTATAGAGAAGTACAAGAAGATTTAATAAGTAGTATTAGTTGTAGTTCTGTTGTGCATCATTTCTTTCCTCATTTCATAATCAATATATATCGCAAAGCAAATAATACTTCCCATGAATGAAACAAGGAAAATGCTAATACAGAATCTAACCCTTTTGTCATGTTCTTCCCTTTTTCTTTCAGCTTCTATTTCAGCATCACTTGGCATAACCAAAACATTATAAAGATCAATATTTGTGTTTTCGCTCATTGTTTATTTCTATTAATTTTTTTTTATTTAAATTCAATTTTATATTGTAATGTATATAGATGACGGATTACAACGTCGATAATTATACAATTTCAGAGTTATATAGAATTATAGATAAAACAACACAAGATTCATTAGACGATATACGAGAAAAGATAGGTGAGTATAAGAATAAGTTTGATAACGAATCAAGACCGGAATTGAGTAATTTTATGACAAATATTTTGAATGCTATTACATTAGATCGTACAACAAAAAATGTTGATAATGAAAACAAGCAGAAAAAGGAGGAAGAAGTAGAGAAATTTTTAGAAGAGGAGTTTCCTACGCGTTCACAAGATTCGGATAGGTATACGTCTCGCAAAAACAATGTGCAATATTTAGATGACGGTACGCATTTTATTGGACGTCAGCAAAAAATAGGAGTACAAAATCAATATAATTTGCCTATAATTCAAGGGGAGTTAAACCCTCGTTTTGAAAACTTTAATACACGATTGATTAATGTGGATAGTCAATATCGTGATGATTTATCAAAACCTTCAACAGATTTTACATTTAGTTTATCGGATACATTAGCACAAACAGTAGAATTAACATTACAGTCTATTGAGTTGCCCTTATCTTGGCACAACATAAGTTATTCTTACGGAACAGCAACATTTATTATTTGGGGGGACGATGGTGGTAGAGAATTCAGAAATGCAACAGACCCGAGTTTTGCGGTAATAAGTATACCAGATAGTTATTATGATTTGAGTGGTATAGTAACTACAATTAACTATAAGTTAGAACAAACTGCATTATACTATCCAATAACAGAGCAGGATGGAATATCACAGATTAGATGTGGTTATGAGATAGGAACAGGTAAATTTTACTTTTATAGTCAAGGAAAACGCAATTTTTCAATTACTTTTTATGCTTTGCAGCAAACTGGTCGTATAAATCAATATGCGCAATCAACAAGAGATACAAGTATAGCAAGTGAGACGAATCCATTTGCAAATTCAAAAACAAATCATTGTTTAGGTTGGTTATTGGGTTTTCGTAAAGAGTCATATACGCCAAGTGTAGCAACAACAAAGGTTTTCGATAATGTTCCGTATCCGGCTTATATAAGTGATGCACCAGTAGATATAACAGGGCCAAGATACTTATTAATTTTAGTTGATGATTTTAATAGAAACCGTCAAAGTCAGGGGATAGTTAATGCGGCGAACGCAGTGACAAAAGATCAATTAAATATGCCAGAGTATTATCGTTGTGATTTGAGTGGCGCTGATACAGGAACAATTGTAGCAAACAATCGTGTTTTTGCGCCGGGTGAATTAAAAAGGAGAACAGATGATCCACCGAGACATTTAACAACAGCCCAAATATACACAATAAATGAAATTTTATCAAACAGAATAAACACAGTAAATACGCAATCAACACCTCCATCTGGAACAGATGTATTAGCAAGAATACCAGTAGTGCGAAACCAGAGTGTAAATAATGCAGGTGTTGGATGGTCATCAGACGACTCAGGTGATGCTTATAAAAGTTTGCCAGCAACAAGTACATTTCAATATATGATAAGTAATGATGTTTCATTGCAATCGAACACACGCCAGTATTTTGGTCCAGTTGACATAATAAGAATGAGAGTAAGATTAACAGATGACAAAGGAAATTTAATAGATTTGAATGGTGTAGATTGGTCTTTTTCGATGAAGAGTAAAAATTTATATCAATACTAAATATATACTTCTATTATGACAAAGTGGTTATCTCCAGAATTTCCATATTTGATAGGGTATTATGGCTATTTAACCATGCCTGCCTTTGTTGGAATTAGCATTATTTCCAAATATTATTTTAGTAAGCAAGGACTGCTATTGACATTAAGTTTTTCAGTGTTTACCCTTTTAAATCAAATGTTTAATGGTGCACTAAAAAGAATAGTTATGCAGGCAAGACCTACAAATCAGATAAATATAGTTCCACATGATGCAAATACCCATCCAAGAATGGGCATGCCTTCGGGACATGCGCAAAGTGTTGCTTTTTCTTTAATGTTTTTATTTAGAGCTGTAGAGAGTACATTTTTGCGAGTTATTGGTACAATAATGACATTTTTGACAGTTTTACAACGAATAAGTTATAGAAAACACACAAAATTGCAGGTGTTGGTTGGTTTTACATTAGGTAGTTTGATGGGATATGTTGGTTATGAAAGTCATAAATGGTTAAAAGCAACGTTTGAGTCTTTAAACATTGACTTAACAGATGGAAAAATAAATATGGGATTTATAGGAGCTCTTAGCTTATTAGGTTTATGTTTATTAATAGATAAGCTACATTTGGTTGAAAAATTAAAAAAACTTTAATTTTCTTTCATTTCATCGATTTTCACTTCATTAGAGATATTTTGAATGATTCTTTGTTCGTCAGAACTGCTTATATCATTCACAATATCTTGCACCATTTTGATGTATTCTTGAGTTTCTTTATCGTTTTGGTTCCAATTTGGATGAGAAACTTCCCATTCTTTTACAGCATCGGCGTGTTTATTTTTAACTGTGTTAATAGATTCATCGAATGTGGACGGGTCTTTTTCCCACTTGTTTTCTTCTTTAATGTACAATGTTTTAAGTTTGCTATCAGTACAATGAATAGGTCGTTGTTCAATTTCAAGATTTTTAAGACTATTCAAGAAAATATTGCTGATTCCATCGACAATTCCGTTTTTTTTTGTAAATTCGAGTTCTTGTAATCCAACTTTTATTTTTTTTATGAAATCCGACATATTAATGGCGTTTTTACACGTCTCATTTAAGAAAAGATTTAAGTTATAATTGTTATGATTTATCGTATTATTTACTTGCATTTTCGGTATCACCTCATTTTTGATAATATTGATGCAAGTATCATAGTCCATAACATGACTGTTATTTTCATTTTCGTTATTATCGTCTGCCTCTATAAATGTGCAAGTTTTTTTGTGATTATGAAGGCTTTGTCTATGTTTATATTTTTTTCCGCAAGGACAATCGAAGGTAAGGATTTTTGGCATTTTTTTGTAAGTATTTGTAAGTATTTTATGTTTACGCGTTGCCATGTGTTTTGTAAAATTACTTTTTTTAGACGTATTAAAGTCGCAAATTTCACAAGTAAAAATTTTGGCATTTTTTGGCATTTTTTTGTAAGTATAAAATACTTACATAAAAAATGCCTAAACCAATTTTTTTCAAAAAGTAAAAAAAACGGTTGGTCTCAGCAAATTTTGTGATTTTTCAAATTGAGACGTAATGAGACGATAATTGATTTTTTTTTTTTTTTCGTTTTTTGGAAAAGTAAATTTGAACGGGAAATATACAAAAATACTCAAAAAATCCCATTTTTCAAATTAGCTTTCAAAAACGCGAAAATTTTAAAAAAAACTGAGAAATAGAAAATTTGCGGATTTTAAAGTAGGAAACTTGTATATGTATGCGCGGCCGAGATGACCCTTTTCAGTCTAAATTTAAAAAAGATATTAGAAAGATGATAAATGATGCGAAAAAATTTAACACAAAAGTAGATAATTTTATAAGAAAAGTGGATAGAGAGATGACACTGCCACCACCCAGGATAAATCGAGGGATAATAAGGCAAATGGAAGAAAGGGATAAAAAGGTAGAAAAATCAAGGGAACATAGTAAAAATTATGAAAAATATTTGGAAGCAAAAAAGACATACGAGAGAGAAATGCACGAGATAATGGAAAAAATAATAAAAATTAAGCAAAACTTATAAATATAAAGTAAATTTTATGATAATTTTTACTTTATAAGTGGAATATTAGCAAATATAGTTAATTAATACACCGTCGGAATATCCTCCAGCGTTATTGATTACGATCTTATCGGACTTTTGTTCCCAATCATTTTTGCTAGTTTTTTCTTCTTGTTTAAAATTTTCAAGTAAAAAACTGTAGATAGACCCTGATAATTCAATTTCACGATTAGGAACTTCATTAATGACACATTGTTTATTAATGTAAATTAAATTTGTAAACCAGTTATCAAGACCATCAAAAATATGTGTCACATAAATAATACAGCTGTTATTGTGAATACTTTCTTTTTTAAGATAATCCAGTAATTTATCTTTTACCAATATGTCAAGATTTACGGTTATTTCATCAAGCAAACAAATATCGAATGGTTTTATAAGATTTAAATACAATTGAACCCTTTTACGCTGTCCTTCACTTATTGAATTAAGTCTCCATTCCTCGTTTATATCTAAAATATGTAATAATTCTTGATTTCTCTCAGGATATTGTTTTTTAATGTGTTTCGACATTTCTTTAACTGTTATACTTGATTGTAAAGGGATATTATATCCACAATAGGCTACCGTTCTCATACCCCACTCATTATTTATATATGTTATATAACTGTTGCAAAAAGTGTTTCTGAAAGGATCATTACCTTTAACCTGAACTTTATTACTGGGACAAAGCACTTTTCCTCCTATTATTTTAAGTAGAGTGGATTTTCCACATCCATTTAATCCAGCGAGGACATATCGATTACCACTTTTAAGAGATAAATTTATGTTTTTAAAGATACTTTTATCTTCATAAGAGAAGTCTAAGTCTGTTATTTTAATATATTCCATTTTAGTGGTTATAATTATTATTAAAATATGTTTTTATATAAAACACATGTTAATTTCAAAAATATTGAATTCATTACATTTATTGCTCATTATTTTTCCTATCGCAATATTTTTTGTTAGTAAAAAGTTGGTAAGATCGTGGTTTAAATATATTGTTTTAATTATCTTACTAACACCAATACATTGGAGATTTTTGGATGGTGAGTGTATATTAACAATAATAGCTAGAAAACTAGGTAATTTTAAAGAGACAAAGACAACATCAGGTTTTTCAGAAACATATTTTAGGTGGTGGATGGAGCCGCTAATGAAACACGTATTCAATTGGAAGTGGAATAATGATGGCATAGGTAAAATGGTGCATATACTTTGGGGCTTTAATTTTATTTTAATTTGGTATTACATTTTTTTCATTTATTGTTGAACGATAAGAGTAAGACATTTGTAAAAGCATAATACTTTATTTAATTGAAAGCTTTTGAAATATTTTCTGAAAGCAGTTTTCTTGATCAAGTATATCTTCTTTTTGTTCTTTATAGAATTTGTCGATGCGTTTTTTCTGACGATTAAAGTTCCTTTTAGATTCGCTTAGAATATCTTTTAGAGCAGCAATAGTTTCAGAGTTAGAGCAGTCAAGATCTTTTTGTTGTACAAGAATTTTCAAAAACTTCACAGAGAGAAGTAAATGATCCATATTTTTTTGAAGTTTGTGTAAAAATATGACAGGTTTTTTATTAATAAACTCAATAGAGAGGTCTTCTTTGTTAGCAATACCAGTAGATAAGCTAATAAATACACCACATTGAATATCACTGTTAGATTCGCTTCCAATATCTCTGTAAAATTTCTGGATTTCCTTTTTTCCTACGTTGGTGTTATAGTTTTTGATTTCAACCATCATATTGAATTCTTTTTCTCTTAGTATAAAGTCTCCGCGTTCAGGAGTTTTATGACAATCTTCAATTTCTGCTTTTGGAAAGAGGCAATTAAGCTGATGTTGAGAGAAATTTTCGCCTTCTTGTCCTTTCAAAGTGGAATTTGTGGTTCTTAAAGCCATATCGTCAGATTTTTGCTTTTCCGCAAGTAGTTTTTCTTCATAATTGTCGCGAATGCGGTCTTTTTCTTTGTTTAATTCGGTTATTTTCGTTTCATAATTAGCACGAATTTCATCTTGTTTTTTATCGTGTCGTTCAGTAAGAGTATAATGTAGATTTTGATAATTTTCCATCAATTCTTTTAATTTTTTTGAGGTATTTTCATTTTCTTCTTGCAAACGATCAATATTAGCTTGTGATTTTAGTTGTTCGGTCTCTTTTGTTTGAAGAATAACTTCATTTTTCTCTCTACGATGTAATTCTGAAAGGTCATTCTGAATGGTTTCTAATTTTTGTATTTGCATTTTTAATGATTCTTCATTGTCATTGTGTTGTTTTTCAATATTTTGTATTTTTTCTTGCCAATCTTTGTTATTAAGAAATTGAAGTTTCTCATTTTTTTTGTTATGAAGGAACATGCCAAGTTCAAGTATTTGAATTTTAGTTTTTTCAGGTAAAGATAAAAAGTCAGAAACAACTTTAATGTCTGGAAGCATAATTTCCAGCATGTTAATATGCTCTGTCTCCATAATAAAGAGTATTAAAAAATAATTTTATACTGTTTAATAAAACTATTAAGACTACTTTTTTTCTATATCATTCAAATATTTATACAGTTTATTCAGATAATAACCAGAACATTTGAAGAAAATCTAAGTCTTCTCCATTTTCTATAGTGTCGAATACGGTGTTCCACATATAAATATCTCCAAGATTGAAAATTCCAAAGAGACTAACCAAACCGACTAAAAGGATAGGAGACAGTAGTGAAATAATAATGTCATTTGCATTACAATCAAGAATATTTTTTTGTAAAAACATTTGAGAAATGTAAAGCCATATTGATATGAATATAAACACTTTGATATATGTCTCCATAATTGCTGTTAATACAGTAGAATTTAATAAAATTTGTTTCAATTTTAAATAATATAAATTAAAATTGAATAAATTAATATATAATCTTAATGTAGAAAATCAATATTAACGATGAGCAAAAATACGCTTAATTGTATGTCTGCTGTTAAGCGAGGACCTGATGGAAAGCGTCCTCAGCATGACAAAGATATTTATGATACGCATGAAGATTTGAAAAAATGTCTCTCTAACGCTGGTGATTCAAATGTTGACATAGCACTAGCCTTTGATCGTTCAGCTTCAATGAGTGCTATTGAAAAGGAAGCGAAAGATGCGCTTGATAAATTTATTAATTCTATAAAAAAGGAATCAAAGACAACTACAGGAAATATTCGTTTTACTCTTATTACATTTGATACAGAAGCAACTTTGGTTTATGGAGGTAGAGATATTGATAGTCTTCCAGAAAAGGTGGATGAAAATCTCACGAGACCACGTGGTTCAACAAGACTATGTGATACAGCATTGGAAATGTTGGAAGCACAAGAAATGCGCTGCGATGAAAATTGGAAAAGAGTAATAGTTATTTTGACTGACGGTGCAGACAATGCAAGTCGAAAAACTTGTGTTGATCTTCATGAAAAAATTACAGAAGCAGAAAAGAATGATACAACATGTATCTTCCTGGCATCGAATCAAGATGCTATTCATTCAGGTGCGATGTATGGATTTACTCCACAACATGCAATTACTTTTAGTCAAGGTGGAACAGATCAAGCACTAGGTGCAGTATCAGGAGGAATAATGAATGTAATGCATACACAATCAAGTGAAGCGTCCCCTCATTTTGAGTTTTCACAATTGCAACGTGAGGTTTCTTCAGGAGTTTCTCAAGATGGAAGTTATTCTCCGCCTCTTCAACAAAATATGGTACTTCCTCCTGTATCTTATGATGTGTCTGGTGTGTCTCCTCTCTTGAAACCCGCTTTGACGGGTTGTCCTCCTCCAACTCCTCTCAAGCTAACGCGACGTTTGTCAAAAATTGGAACAGAATAATATTTTGAGACTATAAAAGGTAATAAATTTTTTTTACATTATTAAAAGATTTTTTCAGTCTAAAAAGAGAATATTATATTTTATTACGATAATACATAACAAAATATAATACTAATTAAAATTTTGTGATGATAACAAAAAAAATACAGTTATTACGAAAGAATTATAAATTATAGAATTAAATAATAATATTGACACGATAATGTGTATAATAAATAAAAAGTATTATAATAATATAAAATTCTTCCTGCAAATATGTAATTTAGTATTATTACAGCATAAACAGTAATAAATATAAAAA
>MDSZ01110762.1_pt1 | contig 10455 bp, 1 predicted proteins | sample 811201 | NCBI WGS metagenome assembly MDSZ01 (sample SAMN05326647, study PRJNA326480) | marine metagenome | isolation source: seawater | place: Indian Ocean: North | collected 2010
CCCCCCCCAAGCACATGTTCAGCTTCCAGGGAGCTACTTTGCAAACTAGCATTGCTTGAGGATAGATCATTATCGCTTATATCTTTCGACCTGGAATTCCGTGATATAAGAGTTCCATCGGCACTTTCAACATTGAGTGATTCGATTTTTCTCACTTCTGCTCGTAAGAAGTGCTGCAAGTCTTCATCGGAGTCATTGCTGCCACTTGACGAGACTGAATGCGCATCACTACTTGAATGCGTCAAAAGACTACCCTGAGACGATGACAAAGTAGAAGAAATTGATGAGAGATTGTCCTCGCTCGTTACTCCACTTACTTGTTTAGCAGGCGTCACTGGAGCTTTACTTTGCATAGCCTGCTTTACTTTAATATCTTGCTGTCTCGAACTAGATGGAATAACCTTTACGGTCAAGTTTCTCTTTGATGCCGCAAGTATTTCCTTGTGGCCTTTCTTTGGCATATTTGCTAACGAAAATGGAGAGCTGCTTTTGTTAAGGAGTTTGCCTTTCATGCCGCGTATCTTTGCAGAGTTCGATTTTATTCGCGCCCATAGCATTTCGCGACGGGTTTTTTTCTTTCTTGCGGCTGTTCTAATCTCATGAACAAATGCTAGGAAAAAGTATAATGATGTGGTGGCTATAATCGCCAAGGCGACACAAACTACCACCATGCTGTGCAAGGAGTAGTCTCGAAGCAATAAATATTTTGAGTTTGTCATAACAGCACACAAGCACAGAAAAACCAATGCCCCTAAAAGCATAGTCTCAATTGTGTTTAGATTAAAAAAGTCATGTCTATGCTTAGACATAATCCTTTCCTGTTCATCTATTTCTAGCCTCATTTTATGCATCAATTCGTAATACGACTTTCCATTTATACGTACCAACAGCTGTGCTCTTTCTAGTCTTTTAATTTCGCTGAGTATTCTTTCTTCCGCTTCTTCTCTTATTACAGCTGCTTTTTCACGAACTCCCATGTATGGCATAAATCTTACTTGCAAGACGAAATTTATGAATATAATGCCAAGAATTGCCGCTACTTGAAAGGTAGTATCGTCGTTAAATATCATAAAAATTACACTCAATGCAAATTTTCTGAATATCACTGTTATGCTCCATCGGAAGTATTTCGGCCGAAACATGTAATAAACTTTTCCAAATGCGATTCTTAGAAAAAAAAATCTGTTTGTTCGTTGATTGTCCCCCCTATCGTGTGCTCGCAACACTTGATCTGCCATAATTTTTTTACCGTAACAATGAAAAATTAGTAACAAAATGATTGGAAAACCCAGGCTATAACCAGTAATCACCGCGATTGCATAGGGTGTCAGGCGAGTTTGTAATGAATTTTCTATATAACACTCCTCTAGCGGTTGCGACACCATGTAGTACCTGCCAGTAGATGGGTCTGTATCTTTACAGTTGAAAATTTCCAAAGCTGTCCTACAGATTGTTAAGTACAAAAAATAAATCATGGAAAACGTCATAGATATGACCACTGCCCCTAAAGGAATGTCTTTGGTGATATGCTTACGTCGATGAGTTGACCTTCTGCGATTTCTCTTACAGAAAAACTTGTAACCACGCTTCATGCACCTCCGTGCGCATATACAGGAAGCGCAGACAGCGACGACAGCACCGCCAAGAATCGGTAGCAAAACTTTGAGAATCCACTTTCTCTCGTAGGTCAAAAACCCTCTTAAAGCGCATTCGGGGCCGGTCATGTCTAAATCCATTTGAAAAACGAGCATCCATTTTATTATTAAACGTATATCAAATGGTAACACGACTCCTGGCGGTAAGGGTGTGAATAACTTGATGATAATGGACAAAGTTTGAAAATAGTCAATTCCTACTGAAAGGATAGACAGATTGATTCCGCTGCGATTCAATAAAAACATTCCTATGGCTCCACAGAGGCAGAAAAATACCATACCAGCTGGCAACAACCATGGTACAGCGGGGCATGGAACGCATTTGCCATCCAATCGAAAATGTGGGTTTCTTGGCGAAATGTCACACATTCCACATCTGGCGGCAAAACATATGCCAGTGGGTAAGACAGTATGTAAATGATGACACTGCAAACCAGTACCAGCCTCATCACTAGACAAGTATGGCTTATATCTACTAACGTATCCTTGCGAGCATGTATTGTTGTAATCGCAAGCTTCTGATGGTTCACATGGCATAACATATGGGCAGAAATCGCGACCAACAACCAACGCTTCATGCAATATGAATTCTGAGGAGTAAGTGGTCCAATTAAATCGTGAGGGATGGCATACTTCGCCAGGGAGCAACGCAGGTTGACATAACATAAAGGAACGTGTCCGTTCGTCGGATTTTTCAATGCGGCCGGAATTTGAATTTTTGGACATTGAAATACATGAATTTGGTATCTGTTCAAAACCGATTCCCGGTGGAGGAGAGCAACCATCTGAGCCAATGCACTCGGGGGGTGGTAACAATGCAAAACCACGCTTTGCAACAGGTTCTTCAGTGCCAAATCCTGGGAGAAATATTCCGGTACAGTCTACTGCATAAATCTTTTTGTCTTCATCTGCTGTTTCCGTACTACTGCTCAATTCTGAGTTTAAAAAGTGCCAACACTCGGTGCAAAGTTCATTTAGCCTGCCGTAGAACCCCGGACTGCATCTTCCCGCCAATATGCCATAAAATGTAATGTTATGGGCTGCCACGGAGATGGAAATATCCTTATTCCCAACAGATGATACTGGCGGTACGCACGACAAATAAGGGAGTCCAGGGTTTGACCATGGATGCCGTAAATCGTCGACCCAGTACCCGCTGCCATCACTCAGTTCGACCCAGTTCCCATGGTATTTCGCGCTTTCACACGCTTGAATTTGTCCAGTATGTTTGTCCATAATCGTAATACGAAGAGCAGATGCTGTGTCACCAAAATTAAACCCAAATAGAAATAATTTATCTTGGGTAGCGTATCCACCCAGGGCATCATATGTATTACGACGAATTGCTGACCCGACATTCTTCCCAGAGCGAATTTCTGATATAGTAGGAGTATCGTAGGTGAAAACCATAACATTTGATCTCCGATCATATTTTGCATAAGCCGCTGCATCTCCGCAACTTGATGGACACTGACTTCCACCTTCTCCACTATGCAGTCCACACGCGCAAAACCAAAATGGTTCGTTTACTCTATCACTCTTCCAAATATTCCCTGGTGTCAAGACATAAACGGCAACTTTCCCATAACCTTTGTATAGATGAATATATATCTTGTATGTTAGCTAATATGTTTTAAAAAAATGTATTTCATGTGACAGGTTTTGGTTGTTTTACATACCACGTGGCAACACCATTTGAATTTCTGTATGCGACGAATATAGTATTTTCGGATTATGTAAAGTTCCTACTGCCATTTCAAGCCTTGCGTAAGGTGATCGCCCAAAATTCGTCCCGCGCAATATAATCGTTCCTCTTTCCTTACACCGCAGACCATTCTTACCTAGCATAATTTGTTTGTCATACTTTGCACATCCACTTGTCATTCGACCGTCTGGAAAGTATATGCTTTGTATTTGCGGCGGGGAATAATTTAGTTTCACAAAATTCGAACTAGTAATTTGCAGGGCTACTTCAATATTGACGCTGTGTCCTATACCAGATCCAGGCGGTAAAAAAAGTGACAACGAAGAATGGCTTTCTTCTATGTAGGGTTTTCTTGGTTTCAAAAATGCCCCTTCAATACCAAACCAAACTGTTGCAGAACCTGGAATGCCGAAGTTATCTCCCACGATTGTAAGTACGACTCCACTCCCATTCTTGTGTCTACCAGTAGTAGGAACGTTCATAGGATTTGAACTATTTGCCAGATGGCCATTCACCAATAATCTGTGAACCAACGGTTTGCTGTAAGTATACATGGTCTCAGCGGGCTTGCTTAGGGCATCTACCACCCTGACTTGAATAGATAGAAGTTTGCCCTGCCCAGGTTGACTTTCAACAACCATGAATGTGTGGTTGTGTTCAAGTACGGGAAAATTTGTGTCCCCAACTATAACCGATACATCCTTCAATTCTTTCCTCCCAAAATTCTCTCCCATTATGTAGAATATACTGCCCCCTGCGGTACGTGCGTTATTGGGCAAAATAACTCTGCTAATTTTTGGTTTTCCATATTTAATCGTAAACATTTTTGACCGTGGATTGCCGCTCGTTGTCTTCGAGCTTTGACCAGCAACTTGAACCCATACAATACCAGTTGTTTCGTTTTGTAATGGTGGTATCCTTGCCCGAATGAACGTTTGTGTGTGCTCGATCACATGAATATTGGTTGCAGCAGAAGAGTCTCCTACATCTCCCCCCATGTAAGCCAAAAGGTCTCTCGTGCCAAAATTTGAGCCCCTTATATCAATTACACAGCCAGCTGTCTCTACAGCCAAAACGCACATATGTATCTTGGCGTCCCACACACAACCATTGCTTGATTCGCAAACTTGCTCATTAGATTGGAAATCAGTAGAGTAGCAGTCGAATCTACTATTGGCCGTTGCCACTTTCGATATTGTTGGTGGACGGTATGATATGAAAAATGGTAATGTTTTGGACAGTCCGCGTGAAACTACGACAGGGACATTGACTCCTTCGTATGGAGGAACACGACAAGCTAGCCTTGTGTACTCGCTTTCTTTACCACTCATTTTGTTCTTTAAAATCTCTGGCTTTCGATCTAGTTTATCTATAATGCACTCTTTTGTATTATTGGCATGACCAACGCTCACTGAAACTGTATCGCCTTTGTCGCAATATTTACAGATAAATGTAAGATAGCCTAGAAATGTTTGCGGATTGTAACCTGTTGTTTCAAAAATCAAAGGTGTGCTTCCAGAATAAGGCAGTGCATCACCTTGTGCAAAAAGTACTTCATTGTATTGAATATCGAAAAACTGACAGCCCGGCAAAACGTTATCACTTGAAGGAAGAATAGTTGGTGCTTTGCAAGTATCGGGTATAGAATTATATAAAGAATCGTCCTTTCCACGATCATGGTAGTACACAAGTTCTTGAGATGTGAATACTTGATCGGATTTAATATATAGCGTCGTTGATGTATTGTCGTAAGCCACTATTGCCGGGGATAATTGGCTAAATGGCATTCTGATAGTCTATCAAGTCAATGTAAGTTTTATGTTAGTCATTTATATTGTTCGTAAGTTTTCATGAAATACTCACTTGCTGTCGTGCCCTCTTCACTGAAAGCGATCCCGTCGTACCACTGTATTCTATAACGATACGCCTGTGGGAATACGAAATTACATAGGAATTTGATGGTGGAGAATTTCCAAGTAGATGAGGTATCGGGGTTTCATCATGGATAGTTAAATGCCGGAATACAACGCCAGTAGCGCCAAAGTTTTCTCCCATCAATGTCAAACGCCGCGAGTTGCCTTCGTAACCATCTGCGACATGTATATAGGATAAAACAGGAATTTTGTAAGTGATAAATATTTCTTGCTCCGTGTCACCTCCGGAAATTTGAGTTTTACCAGAAGGACTTCTGACCATCACTACCAACTTGAAAACAGACGTGCAAGTACCGCACTGCAGATGCGGAACGACAAAATAGACTTCATGGTTTCCATTTTCAATTACACTGGTTGAAACTATCTCTAAAGTTTTCGCCTCGTCGTTATGAAATTGCAATAGAACAATTTCTGCAAGTTTATCAGGAACCCCCAGATTGGTCCCAACGAGTCGTTGAGGACTTTCGGGTGGCAAATCGGTATCAACAGCAGTTGGGAAGTCAATTACCCATGGAGCAGCATAAGACGAAACTGCATTTGAATCTAACACGTTTGTCTGGCCTTCAACACTGACTCTCCAATATAATTCAACGCCGATACCAGGGGCAGTAATGCAGTATAGGATAGTATGACTGGCGTGGGTACAATTTGCTTCGTATTCTACACCTGATTCGCCATATGTCACCCCTTCAAAAAATTCGGGCATCTCAGGTGGGCCAAAATTTTCCCCATGCACAATAACGACCTCTCCCCCATTACCGTCAGCTTGAAATGACCCAAGTCCACTAAGCGAAAAAATTTTTGGTGCTCCATAACTTACACTGGGGGAAATACTTTCCTGTTCATCTACAACAATTGTCCATGGTTGCTGTGCTCCTGCGCCTTCCCCACTAAAGCATCTGATTTCCGTATGCGCAACTGTAACATTGCATTTTGATGCAAAAAATCTTACCTCAGCTTCTCCCTTCTTTCCTCCATAGGTTGCTTTGATTCTGCTCCTTTGAGGTACGGCTATCGGGCCAAAGTTTCTTCCAGTGATTACGACAGTTTCGCCACCGGTCGTTAAACCACTATTCATTGGCTCATAATCCTTATTCTCTAAGGTGAATATGATCGGCGCGCCATAAGATGTCCCAAAATGCATAAAAGAACTTGTTTGTCCTGCCACTGTCACACGCCAACTGTGATTTTTTCCCGTGCCAGGGCTCGTCGCGCAACTCAATTTAATATGAGCAGCAAGCATGGTACACATGGCTCTGTACGGGGGAAAGAAAGGACTAGACAGATTCCACGAATCGGGATACTTTCCGTATTCAACAATAACTAATGATGCTGTTAAAGCTATTGGGCCGAAATAGTCTCCCTCGACATTTACGCTTTGTCCGCCCGCTGTGGATGCCTCGCGTGTGCCAGCGCCTGTAACACTCTTTAGAAGCGGGGTAAAATATGATATGTTGCTCAAGTTACTGCGATGAGCAAAGCTACTTTGACCCCCAGAGTTTATCGTTACCCTAAAGTTTTTACCGATACCAGGAGACACATGGCACTCTAGCACCCTATTATCGACCTTAACCGAACAACTAAGATCATATTGCAATATCTCATTGCTATAAGTGCCTGTCACCCCAGGAAGACTAACCATCGTCAGACCAAAGCAGCCGGTAAATGTACGTGTAGCCGGACCAAAATTGTCTCCAAAAATTACCATGGCTTTACCTACTGACGTGCCTCGTGTATCCAATTTTAGTGTTGGCACTTCAAGTGCGTGCATTTGAGGTGGTGTATATGATATTGATGCTATCGAAATGAGACTATGCCTATCAAACCCAACACTTATAGTCAACCGGTGGTCCTTACCCACACCAGGACTGCTTGTGCATCGTACGTGAGTATGCGCTTCTACGACCTCGCAATTTTTAGCGCAAATGCCGACGCCGTTGGGTCCGTATTCTACGATGACAACCGTCACTAGCATTGGGCCAAAGTTTTTTCCAATCAACATAAAGTCCTCGCCACCCTCCGTCTTAAGCGTCGTGCCATTTAAGGAATAGGCCGAAATTATTTGCGGTATCGCGTATCTTAATCCAGTGCGTGTATGGTCTAAGCTAAGGCTCCAAGTATCGTCCTGAGTATCTGGGCGCACCACTTTGATCTCCATAGACAACATATTGCCATGACCCGGAGGAGATTTACACGACACTTCTTCATTTCCCCGGCCATAATTTTCGTTTATTGTGCAATGCAACAGAGATTCCTCAAATGTGGTGGATGGTGAAGCTACATGAGCATTCGTTACTGTAATATCTATGCTATTGCTTTTGTTCAAATACGCAAGATTACTTCCTCTAATGCGGACGATATTATTTCCTATGGTAGACAAGCCTTCGCTGACCACACTGTGATCAAGGCTGTCGAGGATTGTGATGCTTTCAACTTGGATGTCATTAACGTCAACTACTGATATCGTGCTAGTTCCAGAATCATACAGAAAGCCATCTGATACTTTAATGGTGCACTGATGCTCTTCTAGTGTTTCATAATCCAGTTCGCTTTTAACCATTAGAACTGCAACGTATTTGTTGTTCAGGGCTGCCCCAACATTAAAAAAGGGATTTTGCGACGAATATGTTAAATCAGACCCAAAGTCTGGATCGAATGCTTCGACACGTCCAACTTCAGTTCCAATCATCGCATCTTCAGGGACTTCGAAAGTCATATGCCCCATTTCTGGGACTTCATTTTCATTGGACAAAATTACTGTTAGCGTGGAAGATGAAGCTAAATGAAATGAATCTCGGGCTGTCACGGTTGTTTTATATACATTTTTCATTTCATAATTCAGCGCATTAGATAGTTTAACACGTCCTTCGACGAAGGTAACATCAAAATTTTGTCCTTGCACAGAGAAACGCAAACTTCCAGAATCATCTGCATCCTGGTCAAACGCTGAGACAGTGCCTAATTGCGATTGTGTTGGTAAATTTTCTATAATAGAGAACGACGACGGCAATACTGATGGCTTCTCTGGTACATCAACTAATTCTATTTTGACGACTGACGTAGCCGACAATCCTGTGTAATCAGTCACCGCAACTGGCACGAGAAAGTGTTTATTCCATGTAGATAATAGTCCCATATTGCTTTCATAGTCGAAAGATTCTGTTGCCCATATGCGCCCCGTGGAAGAATTAATTTCAAAGTATGATCGTGCTCTGGTAGGAGTAATGCCATCGTGTAATATTTCATACTGAAAGAGTGGATAGCTACACATTATTTGGTTACAAACGCAAGGCACTAGAGAAACATTACATGCACTGTTACATGCCCCACTGCCACTGCCACATTTCAAATCTGGGTCTGTCGGATAATTGTGTGTCAATACCACTGTGCTGCACACTCCTCCACTATATGTTTTGCTATCAATCTGACCTGACACTGCAAACCAAAATTTCTGATTGGATGGTATGGGATAAGATAAAATACTCTTTAAACCTCTCAAGTCGGAAGGATCATCATTCCTATACATATATATTTGTTCCCCAGCCTCAAAGGGCACGCTTCTCGCAAACTGCAAGTGAACTTCAGCGAGCCCTGACTGGACTTGTATTTTTGAAACAATACATTGGTTTTCCCGGACAGCGACACTCTTTGGCGACAAGGTAGGTTTTTCATTGTTTTCAAGAACTTCTATGGTCACCAAAACTTCGCCTATACCGTTTGGAGTACAGGCTGGGTCGACGCTACGGCATGACAAACCTTCCGCGTCGGTAAGTTTTACAACCAACTTATATTCTTGGTGGCCTTTAAGTGTACTTGCATCTTGTGCTTCGACAGTAATTTGGCCTGAGGCCAATTCAATACTGAAAATTGAAACGTTTCTATCTGGGTAGAAGAAGTGGTTATTTTCAATGAAAAAACGTTTCCATTCCGAGCCCGGCGCTTCCCTTGACATGCAATAGGATTCATTGGACAAGCAATCAAAAGTATAGAATATATCTCCAGCTTCAGGGTCCGAAGTCATTACAGTTAAGGGTAACCCTACGGTTGTGCCTACTGTGCTCTCTTCAATCACGAAAAACGATTTCAGTATTTTTTCGTCGAAAAGAGGTGCTTCATTTACATCTACGATATCGACCTCCACCGTTCCTCGCGCATGCAAGCCGTTTGGATCGGCAATCTCAATCACCGTGATTATAGCTGAAGCAGTTTCAAAATCAAGCTCATTCTCTGAGATGATGTCTAAATACAATTGCCCCGTATTAGATATTTGGATCGTATTGCGATTCCATTGTGTACATGGCTTCTGTTCTATTCCACATGGGTTCAATATTGTTGAGACGTGTTCGACCTCTGTAGATGCTGCTATAGCCCAAGAGCAATTATCGCCGTCTGGGTCGCTGTATATCATTTTGCCATCATTAACAACATGTAGCCTACCTGCGTCTTCTCTAATACTGGGTTTAGCTCGTGCTGGTAAAGCGAGAGAATCAGGGCGAAAGAGACCATTGGTGTCCATAAATAAAATTTGTGGTGGTTCGTTAGAGTTAAGAACTTCAATGAGAACGTTAGCATTTCCACTGCTGAGAGATGGTGAGCCTTGATCCGATACTATTACAGTCAGGGAGTAAGATTTGTCGTTAGATTCATAATCTAAGATACCGGCCTTCACACTTATTTGGCCATTTTCACAATCATCGCAGGACGAAATCTGAAAAGGTCCCCCTGCCAAGGAATAAGTCAGCACAGATCCCACATCGACATCGTCAGATAGTATAGTCATAGGAACTGAATTAATATTGTTATGGTCTAAAGCAAAATTTTCATACCTTCGCCCTATCCTTACATTTTCGAAGAGCTTGTACTCATAGGACGTGCGTAGCATGAACGGGGGTTCATTCACATCTGAAATTTCGACAAGTATATGTGAGCTACAGTTTAGCGAGTACGAGTCCGATATTTCTAGATCAAGAACGTAGTAATTACTGCTTTCATAGTCGATCGCCTCTTCCCCAGTATATAATATATATCCTGCTGCGTCGATAACAAATGTATCAGCTCCAATCCCATCTCCATTTTCATAATAACCACATGTATGGTCTTGAGACAAAGTCATTTCGGAAATCGATGGCAAAACTTTGAACAAGATGCATATTCCACCAGC
>MDSZ01060645.1_pt1 | contig 10454 bp, 6 predicted proteins | sample 811201 | NCBI WGS metagenome assembly MDSZ01 (sample SAMN05326647, study PRJNA326480) | marine metagenome | isolation source: seawater | place: Indian Ocean: North | collected 2010
AAATAGTGATAATGCTAACCCGTCATGGTCTTTATCTAACGTAATGGCTCCTAATGTCGTTTCAAGTCAAACACAGGGTAAGATAGAATTTATTTTATCTGAAGTACCCACAGCTGATGTTAATAAAGTTATAGGTATAAAGTCTTATACAACATATAAAGATTTTAGATTTAATCCTGTAGGTTTTAATACAATAAAATATTTAATCAAAATTGATGGTAATGATGATAATAATCAACTAAAGAACAAAATGTTTATAAGAAATTTTGGAGGTAATACATGGGGTGAATATAAGGATGAAAATGAAAGACCATTGGTTCCTGAATTGTCATACACAAATAGTTCTCCTTCATTTACATATAAATCACAATTAGATAGATTAGATAATTTAAATAATCATTACTATAGAAGAGGAAACCTCCCAATAATTTATTCTCCAGATGACATTTTAGAAATAAAATTCAGGAAAGTTGGAGTTGACCAAGATATTACTATAATTGTAAGAGTACATGCTATTGTTCAAGTAATTAAAAATAAGGATAACACAAGTGATATAACAGATTCCTCTGTTACAGCAACACAGATTACATTAAATGATATGCTTCTAGCTCAAGATGCCTCTCCCACACCTAATCCATACCAAATTATGGATGAAAGACTTTACTTTGATTTACTTGTTGATAATTCCGGTAGTGAAAAATTAGATACTTCAAATTTTATAGTCGATGATACTGTAGAAATGTCAATAACACATATATCTAGTGCTGGATACTATAATATTATTGGTAATCATAATGTTTTTATGGGCATTGAATCGGGTAATAGTAGTATGGGTGAAGATAATTTATTTTTAGGTTATAAAGCAGGAAAGAATTCATATTCAGGTAGTAAAAATACTGTAATAGGTAATAATGCTGGAGAAATTCTTAGAGAAGGATGTAATAATACTCTAATTGGTAAGGAATCAGGAAAATATGTTAATTCAGTAGGAAATGTTATTATCGGAAATGAAACAGCTAAAAATGCCATAAATATCAATAGTAGTATTATTATAGGTGATAATGCTGGAACTAAAATAAGTGGTCCATCTAATATTATAATTGGTAGTAATTCTGGTTCACAACTAACATCGAATCAAAATAATATTTTATTGGGTAAAGAATCATTATATAATTCCACATCAGGAAATAATAATGTTATTATTGGAAATAATTTGGATGAAGCAGATTCTGATAATTCTAATGTAAGTGATACATTAATGTTAGGAAATAAGACCTTAACAAAGGTTAGAAAAGTTGAAAATGCCATTCATGAAAATCATCTTTATATTCCTGTTGAAGATTGTACTATTTTTGAATATAATGAATTATTAAAAGTTTATAAACCGGGTGACCCGACAACTTTTGATTATCTTAACACTGTGGTAACTACTAATTACTTTTTAAAACCTCCTAAAAGTATAATACATACTTTCCCTAAGGGTGTTTGTGAGATAGTTATAGAAGGAACTTTAGTTGAATTGAGAGATTATAGCCATCAATTGTTAAATCTTAAATTTGTAAATAATTCTAGTACATATCCAGCTGATGTAACAAATTTAGGGGCAAGTGGATATGATTACAACCGCCCTCTTATAACAATTGAGAGAATAGGAATTACAACTAATGGGGACAATAATGGTATATATGAAATTTTTGAATTACCTGTAGTTAAAAATGATGGAAGTTATACATATATTACTCTAAAAAAATTAAATAAAGGAGATAATAATTTTGGAGTTGATGAAGTTCAACCAGAGAATCAAACAATTTTAGCTAATGTAAGTGTTAGAATTAATAATAATATTTTAATATTAAGTAATCAGAGTTTAAATGGTAATCAATATGGAAGAAAAGATAACGCAGGGAATAATATTTATAAAGGGTCCGTTTCAGTTTCAGATGTAATTGATGATGGTAGTATTATTGAGAAAATACCTAATATTATTTATACTGGTTCTTTGAATTCAGTTTCTTCTCCAACGGATACTATGCTTACACATAATGGTGTTGAAAAAATATTTAAAATCGGAGATATAATTAGTAGAGGAGTAAATAATAATGCGACAAATACATCAAAAACTACAATGAGAATTATTGATATAACAGCTAATAGCTTTAAAATAGAATCATATACATCTGATGGTACAACTGTAGCTGATTTAACTAATGATGGTAATAGTTTAAGATTTATTAAAGAAACAGAAGTAACTAATAAACCATTAATTGGTAATTTTAATTCAAATAAAGTATTAGTAAATGCGGAAAGTTCAAACATTACGGAAAAGGCGAGTATGTATGTTAATGGTTCTGTAGGATTAAGAGACTTCTTATCTTTAAAAATTTGTGATGGATTCCCAGAAAAAATAGATCCTGATAATGAAGGAATAATTTGGCTTCAAAAAACACCTTCAACAACCTTTACTTCTTCCAGTATAGACCCTAGTTCACAAGAAGAAACTATTTCATTTGCTTCAGCTCATAATTTAACCACAGGTGATTCTTTGATATATGAAAGTGGTGATATCTCTAGCTTCTCAGCCGGAACCACAGAAACATTTGTCATAGTTAGTTCATCAACCTCTATTCAGGTTGCTCAAAGCCTTTCAGATGCTAAAGTACCAACAAAAATCGATATATCTGGTACATCAGCTGTATTATCTTTAAAATCCCTATTTTTTAATCATACTGGTTCTCCAAATATCATAACAAGTGATAATGGTAAAATTAATATTGTAAGAACATCTCATACTTTAAATTCTGGTGATGCTGTAAGGTTTAAAGATAGAGGAGGAACTCCTATATCTGAATTAACAGATGATATAATATACTATGTTATCAAAGTAGATGCTAACAATATATCTCTTTCAGATACTCTAACAGGGGCTCTTTCCAATATTAAATTAGGAATTTCTGGTACTCCGGCAGCTAGTATAGAATTTAGTTTAGAATTAGAAAAATCACCTCAGCTTAAAATGAGATTTAAAGAAAGCTCAGGTGTAGCAGTAACAAAAAATATTTTACTTTATTAGATTTCTATTTTTGATTTATACTTTGTTTGAGGTTCTTCATCATCTTTATTATCAATGGATGTAATCATAGTAAAAACTTCTTCAGGTAATTTAAAATGTGAACCATTGGTTTCACCTTTTATTTGTATTCTATTATTACTATTCTTATAGTGAAATAAAGTGACTGAAACATTCTGCCACATTATTTCATCTATATCTAAAATATTATCTTTAATCATATTTTCAGATTCATTTACATTTACATCACCAAATTTATTATTTTCCCAAAAACTCTTATAGAAACAAAGAGTGGATTCAAAAAATCTTTTACTGTAATCATGAATAAATGGTGATGATGAAACTACTGATAATATTTTATTTACATCAAAAATTCCTAAATAAGTACAACCTATAAGTTTTTTATTTAAATGTACTAAAGAGGCCATTCTTGTTTTGACTGACATTGGAGGATAATAATCATCATCATCCATACAAACTATAATTTCATTATTACAGTTTTCAACAGCTATGTTTCTCTTCTCTCCTACACTTTTTCTTCCATCTAATTTAATGTATTTAATATTATCTTTCTTAGGAAGTATATCTTGTAAATTTTCTTCTTCAGAATCGTCAACAATAATCCATTCTATCTTATTTGAAGGATAATCCGTTTTTTCAAAATTTCTTATTGCTAAATTAAATAAGTATTTTCTATTATATGTAGGTGTTATTATGGATACACAAGGCAAATCATCATCGAAACATTCATAATTATTTTTTAAAGGAGTATTTTCTTTAAACTTTACCCATATTTTATCGAAAAATTCCTTAAGATTTCTATCAAATGTTCTGTCATTTTGTAAATTATCTTTATGTCCCTTTTCTCCCATTTCTTCAAGTTTAAGTTCATCTGTTTTCATTAAATTTATAACTCTTTCTATAACAGATTTTAATTCATCTATATCAACAATAAATTCACTTCCTAAAGAATTCTTAAGCTTCTTCTTCTTTCTTTGTTTTACTAAAAATCCTGTAACATTATTTGTAATATATTCTCGGAAGGGAGGACAGTCTAGAGCAATGGGTACACCTTTACTTACTATACAATCTTGTAATGTATTAGCAAAACTACTACATCCTGAAAGACAAATATGAACACCTTTTTCATTAATCAAAGTTAGGTATTCCTGAGCTTTCTGGTATTGTTCTATATATTTGATATTATCTTGTTCTTTCTTTTCAATATTAAAATTTTCATAATATTTTAACCCTGATAATATTGTTAAGGTGGGGTAATCTTCTTTCCATATCTCTAAAATTTGTTTAACTAATCTAAAATTAGATTGTCCTAAAACAAAAAGAAATTCATCAAATTTTTTCTCAACAGAATAGATAAATTTATCAGTATTTTTCCATCCTAGATTAACTATCTTTTCTGAAGGAATATAACTCTTAAGAATTGTACTACAATATTCATTTTTTGTTATGACATAATCACATCTATTAAAATAAGGTATCCATACTTTATCAAATTTATGTTGGTCTAAAACTAATATATTTATAGGAGCATACTTAAAAAAAGAATTATTAATTATTCCTACATAAATATTGACATCGGCTACTTTTGCTAAATTAGTATGGAAATTGGCGAATTCAAATTGTATTTTTCTTTTTCTAGAATATAATTTTTTTAATGTTTCAAAAATCATTTCTGAATCCTCAGAAAGTGAATGTTTGTTGTCAACTGATATTATATTTATTCTCATTTATCAAAATGAAGATAAAATAAATATTAGGTTTTTACGTAAATCAATATAATTTATTCAGCTTTAGGAGGAATTGCGGGGAGTTGTCTACCTTCTTGTCTTCTTCTAGAATTTTCTGTAAAATTTCCTTCCTGATTAAAAGTCTCTTCAGAACTATTTCCTCCTTTATTATTTCCTTGTTTTTTTGATTTTTTCCCCTTTTTTCCTTTTTTCTTTTTTTTCTCTGCTTTTGCTTCTAATTTTTCTTTTTGTTTCTTGGCTTCCTCTATTAATTTATCTAATTTTTTCCCATCAACTGATAAAATACTTGTAAAATCTGTTCTACATTGTTTAATTTTATCTTCTTCTTCTTTATCTGTTTGTTCTCTTTGTTCTTCAGCTTCTTTTTCGGCAAGTTCTTTTGCTTTTTTTTGTTTAAGGTTATTAGCTTTTCTTTGTTTTTTCTCTTCTAAATTTTTTTTAGCATCTTCAATTTTTTCTGTTAAACCGTTAATCCATTCTTCATTTAATTTTGTTTCATCTGTAAATGCTCTAGTACAACATGGGCATTCATCTGGGTCCGAAGTATCAGCTTCTTCAAGTACAACTTGTTCCGAATCGGGAAAATTTTCTCCAGTATTCATAAAATTTCCTGTTTCTCCTGGTGGAGCTGGGGGCATACCAGTATCTTGTGCTGTAGTTGCTCCTGGCATTCCTGGCATTGTAGGCATTCCTGGTATTCCTGGAGTTGTTGAGCTTTTGGATGTTACCTTTATAGGTCTACTTCCTCTTCTAGGTGAAACTGATGAACTTGTACCTCTAGAACCCACTCTGCCTCTACTTTTACCGGTAGCCATTAAACCCTGAGCTTGAGTCATAAGTCCTCTGGGGTCTTCCGAAATAGGTACTCCAGTCATTCTTGAAATAGGTTGTGTTGCTCTTCTCATGGCAGATTGCATTCTACTATATGTTGTTAAACCTTCTTGTTGTCCTTTTGCCATAGCATCAAATAACCCTTCACTTTGGGCTTCATTTTTGGGTATTCCTGAAACAGTACTTCTTTTATTTACTCTTGTGTTATTAGCTTCATTTAAAGCTTCATAAAATTCTCTTTGTAATACATCTTGTGTTTTTCTTGCTTTAGTTCCAACTTCTCCATGTAGAACGAATCCATATGGAAAACTTTTGAGTAATTGATTTTCATAATCCTGTGCTGTCATTTGAGGTCTTTTTTTTTGTTTTTTATTATTTAATTTGCCAGCTCCTCCCTTTAATTTTTTACTAGTTTTATTTACTCTATAATTAAATTTTTTACGTGTATTTTTCATATTAATATATAGTAATAAATTTTTTTATCACTAAAATATAATGAAACAAAAAATTATTTGCATTTTAATAGTTTTATTATTAATTTTTTGTTATTTTTTAAACAATAAAGATACCTTTCAAAATTTAAATTCATACGAAATAATAATTATAGGTAATGCTCCATATAATAAAAAAGATAAAAATGGAACAATTATTGATAATTTTAACAAGGTAATTAGATTCAATAGTTTTTCAACTGAGGGTCATGAAGAATATATAGGGAGTAAAATTACAGATTGGGTGGTAAGTGATTCTTATTGTGTCTTAGAAAAAAAACATTTTCTTAATACTCTTAGAAAATATCCGAATATTAATTTGGTTATTGTTTTACCAGCTGTTTTTAAAGATAATGTTAAAAAATTAAAGGCTGAATTACCTGAAGAAGTTTTTAATAAAGCAAATATAATTATACAAGATAAAGATATTTTCGTTGATGAAAAATATAATTTCGGAAGAAGGTGGCCCTCTACAGGAATATTAGCTATATATAATTATTTAAGTTCTTTTAAACAAGTAACAATTACTGGTTTTAATCATTTCGATCCTAAAGAAAAAACCATACACTATTATGAAAAAAGAAAACAAATAGGTCATCAACACAATTTAGAAAAAAAAATAGTTGATGAATTAGTAAATCAAGGAAAAGTTCTAAGATTATAAATTTTCGAGTCTTAGATTTATTATATTCTCAATTTTTTCTGAATATTCACATCCTAAAATTTTTTTATTAATCCATATATTTGATAATTTTGATTCTTCTTTTAAATTTTCTTCTCCTATAGGTTTTTGTTTTGCTATAAATAACATCCTATTGTATAAAGAGAAATCAGATTCGTTCTCATTTCTCTCGATGTAGTAATTAATTCCGTTAAAAGTTATGTCCATTTATTATTATTATTATTAATTTTTAAATAATTTAATCAATTTTCTTTTTTTACCCATGAAAGATTAACATCTGCGAAGGTAGCATATGGTCTCTGTAATCTTTGAAGTTTTGATGAACCGTGTTCACTTGTTTGGATGTTTCCATATTCATCAATATTAGAAAGTTTTATTTCACCTCTTCCAACATTAGACCAGCTTTGGTAATTATTATAATTTTGATGAGAATAATTAAGGTTATTATTAGTGGATTGATTATTAAGCAGACTATAATTTTGTAAATTATCGTTCATTTATATATTGTAACAATATTTTATTTCAACTTCGTTATAATAAAAAAAATAAAAAGTTAAAAGTTAGTAATGGATTCCGATTCTGATATAAGAGATTTAATAAGAAATGTTATTGGTAAGTTTTTCCCATCCAATGAAATAACTGATGAAGTAAAGAGTAATAATATAGATGATGAAGAAATGAAAATTATCTGTAGGCATATTTTTAATGATATTTGTGATTTAGAATCACCTATAATAAATGATGATGTAAAAACAGATTTAGAATTATTTGAAGGAATAGGAAATGATAAGGAAAATAGTATTTATTCAACTATAAATAATACTCATACCTATTTAGGCGCTTTCCTCCTAAAAAAATTACTGGAAAATCCCACTAAGGAAATAAAAATTTTACAATCAAGACAAAGTGCCATAAAAAAAATAATAGATAATCCGGAGCTAAAAGTAATACTTGAAGAGAGATTACCTTTAATAAAAGATAGTGAACTTGATATACTTTATTTATGGAAAACTCTTGACGAAGAGACAACTTACTTATTGAATATGGTATATTTTCAAAACAAATTCCTTAAAATGTTTAATAAAAATGAATTTGTTCTTAGGATGTATAATTATTACATTATTCTATTTTCACCTATTTATGGAATAATGGCACCGATTCTCATGGTATTAGCCCCTTTTGTTTTTATGAAATTTTATTTTAAAAAGTCAATATCAATTTCTTTATATTTTAAATTACTTAGGGTAGCAATTACTGGATTATCAAATATTACTAAATTTGATCCATCTAATGATAACTCAAAATGGGGAGTAGGTCAGGTGGTTTCTCTTATTATGTGGTTAGTGTTTTATGTTCATGCTTTATACAGTAATATTCAAATGGCTAAAAATACAAATGAAATAGCAAATATAATTCATAATAAAGTAAATAAAATAGCTATTATGGTAAAAGAGGGACATGATTTATATGAAATATTTAATAGGGAAATAGATGATTATAGTAAACTTATTCCTTATAATGTTCAAAAACATTTTGGTATTTTATGGGACGATATATTTATTGAGGAACCTAATATTATGTCAAATAAGGGAAGAATTTTAAAAACATTTAAATCTCTAAATGAAAATAAAGATAATTTATTAGATTTGTTAAGATTTATTTCAACAATAGATGTTTACCACAGTTTATCCGAATTATGTATAAAAGATAATTATAATTTTGCTACTTATGATGATAAATCTTTAAAACCTATAATAAAAGCTAAAAATATTTGGTATCCTGTTTTGAAAGGTAAAGTGGTTAAAAATAGTATCAATATAGGTGATAAATTTCCACTTAATGCCTTAATAACAGGACCTAATGCGGGTGGAAAATCAACTTTTATAAAATCATTGACCGTATCACTTATTTTTGGCCAGACTATAAGTATTGTACCGGCAAATGAATTTTATTTTACTCCATTTTCTTTCATAAATACATATTTGAATATACCTGATTGTAAGGGTAAAGAATCTTTATTCGAAGCCGAAATGAGAAGGTCTTTAGAACATATTCGTTGTTTAGAAGAATTACCTAATGAAGATTTTAGTTATGTAATAATGGATGAAATATTTAGTAGTACAAATCCCAATGAAGGTGTATCTGGAGCATATGCCATTGCTGATAAATTAAGTAAATTTAAAAATAATGTTTGTATTATTACATCACATTACAGTCATTTAACTCATTTAGAAAAAGAGGGTAAATTTAGAAATTATAAAATACCTATTTCAAGAGATAAAAATAATAACATTATTTACAACTATAAATTACTGGCAGGTGTTTCTAATCAGTATATAGCTTTAGAATTATTAGAAAGGAAAGGTTTTGATAAAGAAATAGTAAGAAAGGCACAACAAATCAGCAGAGAATTGTGCGAAGATATTGAAAATGTTAGACCTAAAAGAAAATTGAAAAAGAAAAAGAAACCTATTATAAAAAAAAATGAAGAAATTCATGAATCAGGAACAAAAAAGAGCACACCTACAGAGACACCTAAAGAATCACATAACAAAGAAGAATTACTTCAAGTTTGTGAACTCTCCCAAACAGAAGAGGTATCGAAATAATATTCTCTTCTCTATAGGCCATAACTTTGAAGGAAAACTACAAGTGGGTCCAATGTCTACTATAGGAGGTATAAAAATAGTTGATGAAGCCAGAGTAAATCAAAATGCCAGTCAACTTTCATTAGATATTTGTAAATCTATTAAGAGGTGGATTTACAAATATTCAAAACTCAAAGAAGTAACTTATCCCAGTTTTGAAGGGTTTTGGAGACATATTATTATAAAAGAAAATATGGGAAAAGATTTTATAGTTTCTTTTAGATTTAATGATTTTGAAAAACATTGTTATCTATGGAATCTTGAAAAACCTTTCTTTATTAAATATCTAATCGATCAAAGTAAAAAATATAAATATAATTTAAAGGGAATATATTACCAAATATGTGAAGGAACTTCCGAACCTAAGAGAACAGACAAATTTCATAGAATTTATTTTGAAGATAATCTTTATGAATGTATTTTGGGATATACATTTGTTATAAATGTTGGTTGTTTCTTTCAGGTTAATACTCGTTTAGCTCGTATTCTTTACAATATTGTCCAGGGTTTTTATATGGAGGAAAAGGGTGATATTCTACTTGATATGTGTTGTGGTGTAGGTATGTTTGGTATATTACTTTCCAAGTATTTTAATAATATTATTGGAATGGATAATAATCCATGTAATTCAGAATTAGTGTATGATAATCTAAGAATAAATAAGATTAAAAATTATGATTACATAGAGGGTAATGTAGAAGATAATATAGATAAGATTTTGTCTGAGGATAGACAATATTCAATAGTTGTAAATCCTCCCAGGAGAGGTCTTTATAAAAGTTTTACTGATATGATAAACATCAGAAGTAAATATATAAAAGATATAGTTTATGTTTCATGTAATGGAGAAAGTTTGGCTAGAGACATGGAATTTCTTGGTGATGGTTGGGAAGTGGAGAAAATAGTTCCTTTGGACCAGTTTCCTAATACAAATCATTATGAAATAATTATCAAGATGAAAAATAA
>MDSZ01223746.1_pt1 | contig 10454 bp, 11 predicted proteins | sample 811201 | NCBI WGS metagenome assembly MDSZ01 (sample SAMN05326647, study PRJNA326480) | marine metagenome | isolation source: seawater | place: Indian Ocean: North | collected 2010
AATAATATTTTTTTTATAAATATTTATGTTTTTATTTAAAATATTTATTTAAATATTTAAGTAATTTATTTTTAGTAATTTAATTATCCAAAATAATTTATCAGAAAACATTTGATCAAAATAATTTATCAAAATAATTAATAAAAATTTTCCAATTAAGTATTGTCATTATCAAACTATTCTTCAGAATTATTGTTTATTCCTATATTTAGCTACTCTATAGATTCTTTGTAATATTATTCACAATTTGTAATTCCTTTTCTAATTTTACTTTACATTTATTTGACATCTAACCTGTACGTTCTAAATCTCCTGTTAATGACATTTTATATTTACAATTAGGACAATATGGTTCACTCCTTGATTTTCCATTAAAACAATCATCATTTTGGCAATATTTCTGACTAAAAATATTATCAAATTTTCGTAAATAATTATAATGTTCTTTCTCTTCTAATTTTTGTTTTTTTATATATTTAATTGGAACACTATCTTTATTTACTTTTTTATACCAACATTTATTATTTGAATTCCATAAGTAACCTTCTTTTTTAAATGTTTCTCTATTTAAATAAGTTCCACGTCCTTTTATATGAATTTCCCAATTACAATTATTTTCATAAGGATCACTTATATTAAATAATGTTTTTGAAATATACGTTTTATTGAAATTTATAGTATCTTTGGTTAAATCATCAACCATTTTAATTTATATTTTGTAATAAATATTTTCGATTTATTATAAAAAATAATTTGTAAAAATTTTCTAAATTAGTTTTAAAATTTAATAAAATACGATTATAAAACAATATTTTATTAAGTTTTATTAAGTTTTATTACAAATGTTACAAAATTAAATATTTTATTATTTAATTTAATTTTAATTTTACATTTTACATTTTAATTTTACATTTTAATTTTACATTTACATTTTAATTTTACATTTTAATTTTACATTTTAATTTTACATTTTAATTTTACATTTTAATTTTACATTCAAAATTATTTGAGAACACTATAACTAATTTTGAAAACTAAATTTGAATAACCAGAATTGTTTCAGCTATTTTAATTAAAACTATTTACCTAATAACCTTATAAATTATTTATTGATATAATTATACTTAAATAGTAAATAATGTAGTTTTTATTATTGGATTTATGATGATTTAAACAATTAATATAATGTTTTATCAAAGAATAACAATTATTTTTATGTTTATCTAATAAAAAATTAAAATAATATATAAACTGTGGTATTACATCTTCATAAATAAATTCTAATGTTAAATCATCTAGTGAAAATATCTGATTAAATACATCATTGAGACAACTAGTTAATGTTAAATATTCTGCTCTTAAATCTATTTTTTTCTTCCAAGATCTATTATTGAATTTTTTCTTTATTTTATAATGTTTTACTAAATATTCTATGTTACTAATAGTATTATCACTTAGCAATTCTCTTGAAATTGGATCAATTAAATTATTAGACTTATTTAGATATTCTACAAATGCTTCTAGAGAATAATAACAAAAACTATTATTAGATTTTTTAATAGAAATGAATGGATATTTTAGTTTATCCAAAGTTATAGGACAAATATATTCTTCATATTTTTTTTTCCTAAAAAATTGTTGAATATAAATAGTTGCTTTATATTCATTTAATTTACATAAAAGTTCGCATTTATTGTTTTGTGAATAATTTTTTAAATTATACACTTTGCATAAATTTTTTAAATTTTTATTCTTAAAATTTAAATTATATAGTATTAACATTCATTATTATATAAAAATAATTTTTAATTAAAAAAAAATAACTTATTTGATTTATTACTTATTTTACTTTGATATATTTTACTTTGAAATATTTTACTTTTTTATTATCAATTATAAATACATATGTAAATAATTATTATTAATATTTATTCTTTTTGTATCATAAAATTTTTCCAATGATTTATCTATCGTATCTTTTTCAATTATGTAGTCATTATTTAAAAATTTTTTTTTAGAATTTAGAATTTTAATTCTTGAAATTAAATTATCAATATCGCCACCATTTCCTTTAAAATATTCTTTTTTGATTTTATTTATTAAATATTCATCACTTATATCATAATTTAATCTATATAAATTTGTTTCATTTATTTTATCCTTAAATATTTGCACTAATTCTTTTGTATGAAAATCTTGAATTGTAAATCTCCAAGGAAATCTTCGTCTTAAACCTTTGTTTTGAGAGAAAAAACATCTATCTAATTCTTCTTTATATCCAGCAATTATACAAATTATTTTATCTACATTTTCTGTTAAATATTGATTTATACAGTCGATTGCTTCTTTAGCATAAGAATCTCTATTATCATCTGAACCTAATGAGTATGCTTCATCTATTAACATAACACCATTTTTACATTCATCTAACATCTCCTGAGTTTTAATTGTAGTTTCCCCTAAGTATTGTCCTATAAGATCATCTCTTTTAACAACTGTACATTTATTTTTCTTCAATATACCCATGCCACTGTATATTTCTGCCATTAAATTTGCGACTGTTGTTTTACCTGTACCTGGAGGTCCTTCAATTACTGTGTGTAACATGATTTTATTATCTTTTTCTGTTATAAAAAATAATAATTGTTCAAGTAATTGATTTTTAAGTTCTGTGAGACCTACCATATTATTTAATTTTATTAGTGCTGGTCTTATTCTGAGTAATTTATTTACACTTGTATACATCATACTTTTTGTAAGTAATTTTTTACTTCTAGTATTTCTTTTTCTTCTTATGTTTTTAACATAAGTTTCATTCATATTTATATATCTTAGTAAATCATCTATAGAATCAATACTAAAATATTTATGTTCATTTTCTTTGTCACTGTCGTCACTAACTTCGTTAGCTTCGTTAGCTTCGTTAACTTCACTGGTTTCGTTAACTTCACTGGTTTCATTAAATTCATTATTGTTATTAGTATTATTTAAGTTATTTTTATTTTCATTATTAGAAAATATTATTATATCTTTTTTTTGTTTTTTTATAATAAGTTCATCTTCATCGGATGAACTGTCATCTACATTTTTTTTTCTAGACGATTTTTTTTTCTGTTTCTCTTGCATATATATTTATCAAAATATAAAATTCTGTAAAAAAATAAAATTCTAAAAAATTGAAATTAAATGATTGAAAGTTTTCAATAATTAATTTTTTACCAATTTAAAATATTAGAATGCGGTTTTTTATGCCAAAATTCTCTATAGAAAGTAATACTATTATCATGATCTCTTAATAGACTTGCAACATACGAAAAACTAGAACGGGCCATTACAAATATAAATGAGTTAATATAAATAGATAAACTTTGAATTGTATTACATTCTTTACTTGTTAAAATTTTACAATTATATTTTTTAAAAGTATTTAAATCATCTAGTTCAATAGGTGGAAGTTCAGAAATTAAAATATAAATATTTAAATTATATTTATTAGTTAAATAAGTTAATAATTTTTCATATTCTTTACTATGAATATATCTATCAGACATATTAGTTATTTCTCCTGCTCTAAAATGAATAGTTATAATATTGTTATTTTTTATAAAATTAGGAATATATTTTTTTAAATTTTCTCTGATATTAAGAGATAATTTTTTAAATTTAATATTATTAATTTTATCAGTTCTTTTTTTTAGTGATAATTTACATAAATCAAAATTAGAATTAATTGTACTAATTTTTTTATATTTGATACTATTATTATTATTATAATTATATTTAAATAATAAGTTTAACATTATATATCTATATTTAATATGATCATCTTTTGTTTCAGTTCCTACTGTTTCCCATATATTATTTATTTTTTTATTTTCACCTTTTAATTTATTGATATCTTGATGTTCAAAACCATCAAAGTTTTTAATTAAACTATGATCTAATTTAAATAATATATTTTTATCTATATTAATTATAATTATATTTAATATTCCTTGTATAAAAGCACCTAATAAATCTGTTCTATATTTTGTTATTATAATTGTTTTATTATATGTGTTGCTATTATTTAACGATTTAAGTGTTATTTTATTATCTTTAATAAAATTATCTGTAATAAAATTATTTTTAATAAAATAATTAATTATTAATATTATAATAATACTTAACAATAGTAATAATATTAAATATTTCATATATTTCATATATATATATATTAATAAAATAAAAAATAAAAAAAAATTGATACTTTCCAAATTTTAAAAGTGATTTCATCTTAAAATTAATGACTAAGGAAATCTATTCAACAATTTTCAAATATAATAATGGTTCTAAAAATCTAATGAATCAAATAGTGAAAGAAAATCAAGACTTTCAACTTGCTTGGTTAAGACTTTAAAAATTAGGATATTCCAATAATAGGTATCACTTTTTATTCTCTGGAGAAGATCCTTTTAAACAAGAAAAGTAATACAAATGCAAATTGATCAGGATATAATAAAATTTCTAGCAATTTTTGAAATCTCGATTTAATTAGTTTTAATATTTGATTTGACTAGAATTAATTATTCTATTAAAATTCTAAAAAATTAAAAGAAAAAAAAGAAAAATTAAAAAAAAAGAAAAATTAAAAAAAAAATTAAAAAGAAAAAAAGAAAAATAAAAAAAAAATAAAAATTGAAAAAGAAAAAATATTTAAATTATTTAAATTATTTAAACTTTTATTGATATTTATTATAAATGGTATTAATTAATTATCAAAAACATAAAATAAATGATATAATTAGTATTTTATCAAAGGATGAAAATGTAACGATTGATGAATTTACTAATTATATTAAAAAATTTCAAAAATTTATTAAAAAAGAAAGTAATAGATATAAAGATATATCTGGATTGACAGATATAAAATTAAATAAAAATGATTACATTATTTTGATTAATTTATATAAAAATACTAACAAAACTCAACATAAAATTCATATTATATTATTATACATGTATTCTTATTATAAATTAGATTCCTTCGAATTTAATTATAATTTTTTTCCTATTAAACTTTTTTTTAATTTTATAAAAGATAATTCAAACATTCACAAATTAATATTAGAATTGGTAAGTAATTTAAAGTAATTAAGCAATTTAAAATAATTAAGTAATTTAAAGTAATTAAGCAATTTAAAATAATTAAGTAATTTAAAATAATTAAGTAATTTAAAATAATTAAGTAATTTAAAATAATTAAGTAATTTAAAGTAATTGAGTAATTTAAAATAAAACAAAAAAATTTATTAATAGTAAAATAAATTTATAATATTTTTAATGGATTTAGAAAATTTTTATGAATATAAAGCAGTAATGATTTTAAATAATTTGAATAATTCAACTTATTTAAAAAATTTAAATAGAATTAGATTTTATGGTTGTAAAAAATGTAAAAATTGTAAAATGGTAGATTGTGGTATTTGTATTGCTTGCAAAGATAAACCTAGATTTGGAGGATTAGGAATTAGAAAGCAAGCATGTAAATATAAACCTAGATGTTTAAATATAAGTAAAACTATAAATTAATTTATAATTATAGATATATTTATTGTTTAATAATTGTTTAATAGCGTGACTTTTTAAATTTTACATTTTTATAAATTACTTAAAGATTATTACAATTAATACTTAAAGAACTCAAAGAACTTAAAGAATTAAAAATAAAAGTAATGAATAATAGTAATAGTCCTTCAAAAAAAAGTGATTCTTCAGAGTATTCATCGGATTGTTCTAATTTTATTAATTTAAAAAATGATAATATAGATTTTTGTAAGATATGTGATCCAAAAAATAAATATAATAATTGTATTTGTGATAAAAATTGGAAAAAATTTAATGATATTTTAAATGACATAAATAATATTAATTCTGATGATATACTTATGCCATTTAGAATTTCAACTATAACTCTATGTTTTTACTTAAATTCTAATATTGATACATTAGAATTATCAAAAAAATACATATGTAAAAATAATGGTAAATTTTATAACAGTTTTACATTTAATTGGACTACAAAATATCAACATAAAAATATAGTTTCGGTTAAATTATTTCCTAATGGAAAAGTTCAAGTAACTGGATTATCTAGTATAATGTCTTGTGCATATATTATTCGCAAAGTTTATAATAAATGTAAAAAATTTATGTTAAGTGAAAAAGGTTATATATCACATGTAAAAATAGCTATGATAAACAGTGATTTTAAATTAAATAATTGCTTGAATTTATTTGAAGTCTGTTCACATTTATCTGAAAATAATATTCAATCTAATGGTAATTTTTTGAGTATTGTTTATCAACCAGTGAAATATCCTGCGATTAATAGTAAGTTTATCTGTGATAAATATATAGAGAATTATCTAGAACATTATTATAAACATAACTTAAAAAAAAAATTTAGTGAAAAATTATCAATATTAATATTTAGGTCAGGCAGTATTATAATAACAGGAGGTAATAAAATTGAAGATTACTTATTTGCATATAATTATATGATTAAATTATTTAATAATAATAAATATTTATTTGTAAAAAACTAGTTTATAAATATTTATTTGTAAAAAACTAGTTTATAAATATTTATTTGTAAAAAACTAGTTTATAAATATTAATAATAATAAAAAAAGAAATATTATAGAAAATAAAGAAAGAAAAGAAAAAATAATAAAAAAAAATCAAATAATTATTATTAATTATTATTATATTAAATATGATAAATGAAGCTAATTTAGAATATATTTTAAATTTCAATAATAATTTAATAATTGATAATAATTTGATAAGTAAAAATAATTTAAATAAAAAATATAAAAATATATCAAAAAATTATAATTTTAATATTAAAAATAATGATAATAATAAAATATACAAAAAAAATAAATTAGAGATTATTAAAAAAATTTTCTTATCATTTTTTTATACTTCATTAAAAACATTTATAGAAAAATTTTATGAATGTTTTGATTATTCAAAGGAAACTTTAATAATTTCATTATTTTATTTAAATAAATTTTATAAAAATAATTATTCTAATAATTATAAAATCAATCATTTTTATAAAAATATAAATTTATATTTTTTAACTTCTATAATATTATCATTAAAATATACTCTAGATGATTATATTGATACAAAATATATCTGTATTTCTATGAATATTAATCATCATAGTTATTTAGAAACAGAACTATTTTTATTAAAAAGTTTAGATTGGAATTGCTCTATTTGCAATAATGAAGAATATAGTATATTTAAAAAGAACACTCAGCCATATATGGATTAACACCACATGCGCCATTTTTTAAATTATTTAGATCATTATTATAGTCATTTGGATTGTTGAATACATTAGGTACAAAATTAGGATTTTCTTTTTGTAACCATTGACCAGATGTTCCTCTGAAACCACAGTTTAAAGCATTTTCAAAAGAACTTGCGTCTTTATTTAAACAATTATCTGTATGTAGATTAGGTATTTGTTCTTCACTTGCAAATGTGGATGGAATATTAGGTCTAACAGCAAATACATTTTCAGATAACATACTTGGCAATAATAAAAATACTTCATTTTGAAGATCGATTCTATCATTGGATAATTCTTTGCATATTACTTTACCTGGTCCAAATTTAAATATACTTAAATTATTTATGAATAAGTTTAGATCTTGCATAGCATTATTAACACTATTTACTAGTTTTGTTTTATTATTTAATAAATTTTTATATTCTTGACTTGATGAAGCTAATTGATTTCTTAAACCTCTTTCTATTTGACTTTTATTTAAATTATATAATTGATAATTTATTAAACTCTGTAAATTTGGTGACATAACAGTACCTATAGAAACAGAATTCATACCTGGATTTACTACAAAACTTGTATCTAAACCGGACATCGTTGGTGAATAATTTTTGGGCATAGTTACAAAATTAGTATTAACTGAACAATAAAGATTATTTGAGACATTCGAAATAGGATCAAATACATCATTATCATTTATAACTTCAACAGGTGTTTCTTTATTTAATGGAGTAAAATTAAATTCTCTGGTTAAACAACTTCTACCAACATTTTTCATAGAATCTAAATCTAATGTACCAGTCTTTAATCTTTCAGAGAATAATTTATTAGTGTTTTGGTTTGGTATAATGAAAGATACATTGATATATTGAAAAGAATCATAGCTGATATTCATTAGATTACTTGGTAGATCTACTCTAAGTGGATGCATAGGTCTTGCAAATTCATCACCTGTATTTCTATCCATAGCATTTTGATGCATCATATTTTCATAATTATCATTAATATTTTCTCTAATAGGCGATACTGATGTAGCATGGTTATTAAACATACCATTGTTCCAAGCAATAGAATTTAGCAAGTTTGTTGTTGTTAAATATTCTTTACCATATCTTTGTAAATTTTGTCTTACATAATTATTATTTGATAATACTAAAGCTGGATCTGACTTGTTTGTACCTTCAAGAGGCATTTGTGCAATAGAAACATCAGTATCAATATTGCTTAATCCGGCTGATTTGTAACTAGTAAAATTTCTACCAGCATCTTGTTTAAATTGCCAGAACGGTTTGTATGCATCAACCTCTATTATTTCTCCTTTATCATTTTTTACTTTTACTTTAAAATGTGAATTATATCTCGGTAAATTAGGATTACCAAGTCCCATTGAAAATTCTTCTAAACTATCAAATTCTGTTTTAAAAAAATGTTGCCCTTTTTCGGTTTTTAATATATCACTATATTGTTTAGCTTGTAATTGATCATTATTGCTATATCTACCTAAAATATTTGGATATTCTACCCATTGTGAAGATTTTAATTCTGACATATTTATTTATTAATAATATTATATATTTTTTTTTATTATTTTTCTTTTTTACTTAGTTTTAAATTTAATTATAAAATAAAAAAATTATAAAATAATTAAATTTAATTTTTGAATTATTATTTTTTTTTAATTATTATTTTTTTTAAATTATTATTTTTTTTTTAATTATTATTTGTTATTTCTTACTTTCTTTATTTATTGAATAAATCTATTGTTCTTCATCACTTGAAGCTTCTTCTATAATAACTTGTTCATTATTAAAATTTTCTAAATTTATAACTTTTTTCTCACTTAAAATTTCATTTTTAGATTGTAAATTAGCAAATAATTCTCTACTAGTATTAAGTTCTTTTTTTGATGAAGTACTTTCAGGTACAGGCTGAATATAATTATTATCTTTTTGAACAATTGGCAAACCATTTGATATTTGAGGAATCATATTTCTTTCATTTATAGATGAATCGTTAACTGGAATATTGTTGGTAACTGGAATATTGTTGGTAACTGGAATATTGTTGGTAACTGGAATATTATTAGAAACTTGTACAGAATTTTGTTCAATTTGCTGTGGAACTTCTATATTATTAATTTTTTCAACTAAAAAACCAATTTGATTTATTTGTGTAGATAATGAATTATATTTTTGAATTGTAACTTTGTTTAGTTCACTTTGTTCTTTTATAAATTTAGTTATTTCTGTTTCTAAATTTATCATAACAGTAGTATTAGCTTCTAAACTTTGTATTTTTTTGAATAATAAATAACATATTAATATACTCACAAAAGATAATATAATGGGTGAATATTGTAATATTTTATTTTGAACATTACTTGTTTTATCAGTAATAACGTCACTAATTTTATTGGAGATTTTTTCTCTACCCATTGTAATAATAGTACTTAATTATAAATAAAAAAAAATACTTTTAACGTAATATTTATACTAATTAAATGAATGTAACAAGTAAATGTAACAAGTAAATGTAATATTAATAAAAAATAAGAATATACAATTATTTATTCTGGATCATCAAACTCTTCAGTATCATTAATAATATCAAGTCCCATAAATATAGTTCCACTTATATAATCACCATTATTTATAGGATAACGCCTTTTTGTATTCTTTTTAATTATAATACCATTATTTGAAAATGTAGTTGAGTAAAAATCAAAAGACCACTGTTCTTTTCCAAGATTATTTTCTCGACAATGTTCATTAAAAGCCTGTTTAAATACTTTTTCAGGTATATATTTATCTTTATCAAATATAACTTTACTAGATTTCAAAAAGTGTTCTAATATATTAGTAGTCTGGTCCATTTCATTCTTATTTTCGTGAAAATACTGTGGAAGAATCTTCCAAATACCCTTATCCCCATATTTATTTACAGCCCATAGATATCCAGATATGCACATTTTAATAATATACGGTAATTCCTTCTCTAATTTTTTATCTAAATTTTGATCAACTTCCACAACTTTTTTGGCAAAATGCACAACAGCTGTTCTGCGAGAAACTTGACCACCCATATTTTTATATTTAATTAACTGATT
>MDSZ01246596.1_pt1 | contig 10454 bp, 13 predicted proteins | sample 811201 | NCBI WGS metagenome assembly MDSZ01 (sample SAMN05326647, study PRJNA326480) | marine metagenome | isolation source: seawater | place: Indian Ocean: North | collected 2010
ACCACCAATATTATTTGTTTTTTCAATAACTAATACCTTTTTACCCTGCTTTGACTGATAAACTGCCTCAAGTAAAGAAATTATTCCGCTACCTATAAAAACAACATCGTAATTTTTATAACTCATCAAACTTTGACCATTTAATTATTGATAAAGGTAGGAGTGGATTTGATCCAATAATATTTTTTGCAATGTTTGAGTAAATATTTTTCCTATTGGTATTTTTAAGTATTAAAGACAAAAAATTTGTATTGTAATCATTTAAAAAAATATATCTTTGACACATAAGACCATGAATTGTTTCACTTGAATAAGCCTCAAAACAAGGCTCAAAATTTATTACCACTTTTGGTTTCAAATTAAGAAAAAAATCAATCATCCTATCATTTAATTTTTTTATGTAATGTAAAGAAAATGATGTAAAAATAATTGAGTTTTCTGGAATATTTACACCATCTATTGAATAATCATAAAAATTACATCTTCCTACTTCAAGCTCTAAATTTTCTCTTTTTGAGATTAATTTCATTAATTCAATACCGTTATCAGTATACTCAGCAGCGTGTAAACTTGAATATTTTAAATCAGTATTAAGAGCTAAGTTTAAAATTTTTGAACCATACCCTGCTCCCAATTCTACTAAAGGTGTATTTTTGGTAGCATATTCTTTTAAAGTTGAGTAATAAAGATATAAATGTTCGTCAAATATGTCTTTACCACTCGAAATATAAAAATTTTTTTTATGTAAATAGGCTATGTTCTCATTAAAAAAATCTATATAAGAATCAGCTTCGTGCAAACTTTTTATCTCGTTATTTAAAAATCTGTTTTTTAAATCTCCCCATTTATCAACATTAAATTCTCTGTTTATAGTTTGAGAATTTTTAATTCTGATTTGAGTATTGTCCCAATTCATTATATTTTTAACAGGAGGAGAAAATTTAATTAAATCGTTAAATGTTATTTTTTTTTTCAGCTTTTTACTCATCTTTTTTCCAAGACTTTAATAAATTTAAATTTTTCCAAACTTTGTTTTAAAGATTTTTTTTTAATTACCTTATCACCAAATAAGAGTGCTAATCGATTATTTTTCATATGATAAGTCCTTCAACTTATTAATTACTTGTAAAGTTGTCATTGCGTCTTTGGAGCAAGAAATATTTGCTTTTTTATTTGTTATAAAATTATGTAAATTGTTGTAAACATTTTTTTGATAATTTAATAAACCATTATCGATATATTTAGTCTTAGTATCTAAAATGTAGTATCCATCAAATTTTTTATCCTTAATTACATTATTACTTACAATTTTAAATCCTTCATTTTCATAAAAAATCCTTTTATCAGGCAAAATTAATTCAATAGTATTGTGAGAAAATTTCTTATAAGATAATGAAATAAAATTTATCTCAGCAGTTTTATAAACAACTTTGAAATCTAAATTAAAATCATGATTTCTAATTTTTTTTAATTTAGTAAATGAAAAATATTTTTTTATTTGCCCAAACCAAAAATTTGTCAAATTTAAAAAATGTGACCCATTATTAATTAATCCATTTGAATACCAGACATTACCTTTTATTAAACCATCTTCTTTTTCCAAAATTTTCTTAATTTTTAAACTACTCTTCTCAAACCTTCTAAAATAATTTACAAAAACTTTAATATTTTTCTTTTTACAAAGTTGTAAAATTTCTTTTGCATCATCAACATTATTTGCGATAGGTTTTTCACATAAAATAATTTTTGGATTAAGGTATTTTACTATTTCTTGTACAGTATGTTTATGTTTATTTGTAGGGGTTGCAACCACAACTAATTCAGGATTAACAACTTTTGAAGCTGACTTAATATTAGAGAAAGTCGGTCTTTGATATTTCTCTTGAAAAATTTTTCTGTTTTCTATAAACAAATCAACCCCAGCAACTAGACTAAAATTTTTATTATTTGCTAGAGCTTTGCTATGAGTGAATATATAATCTTTTTTTAAATCATATTTCATGCCTATATGGCCAAGACCAATTATCAGAGACGATATATTCAATATTTTATCCTAAACTAAAAAAATCTTTAATTTTTATTATACCTTTATGCGGTAATACACAAGGTCTTCCAAATTCAGGAATTGAAGTTAAAACTATTTTTTTTGCTAAAAGTGCAATTACCATTGCCATACTCTCACAGCCAACAACTAAACTTGAGGATGATATTTGTGAAACTAAAGTGTCTGTATTATTTATATCTATTTCAAAACCTTTTTGTGAATAAATCTTAACCCAACTATATTTTTCTACATTTTCAGAAGGATGAGGTCTAAAGACTACCTTAGAATAATTATTTTTAATAGATGGGATATAATGTAAAAAGTTTTTTATTGCATCTTTCTCATTATAACCCCAAGCATTTTCATTATCACATTGTTTTTTTGCATGATTTTCAATTGGTTCACAAATATATAAAATTTTATTTTTATTAGTTTTATTCATTTTAAGATGCAAAATATTCTTAATTTCATTATTCATATAAAAATTTTTTTTCAATTTTATTATTATTTTTGAAAATATTTGTTGCGCTATCAATAATGCATATTTATCTGTTACCCATATTTCATCTGGTATCAAAAGATTGTTTCTATGCGTCAACCTTTCTTCATAATTGATCCAATGATCAAACATTACAATTGTTTTCTTATTAAATTGTTTTGCTAGAGAAATTGCTTTTTTTTCAATATCTGACTCCCAACTTGCACTGCAAATCAATATATCACTATTTTTAATTAATTCACTTAGTTTTAATGAGTTTAAATTTCTAAATTTATTGTTAAATATTTTAATTGCTGGACCCTCTAATCTAGAATTAAATTCTAAATCCATCTCTTTCAACCAACTACTCAACACTTCAGCCCCCCCAGCATCGTGGCTTACAATTGCAAGTTTTTTCAACTAAGTATTCCCCTTTCTTAAAACATCTTTATTTATCTTTAATAAAGATTTATTTTTTCTCAAAAAATCTATTACATCTAAGCATGAAAAGTAAGGATTTTTTTTATAAAAATATTCTATAATCTTCTTTAAAAGTATAAAATCACTTTTTTCATCTAAAGTTAAACCTAATTCCGGCCAATACGTAGAGGGTGGGGATATTATATTTAAATGTTTAAAAATTTTAGGATTTTTTTTGATGTGAAGTGTGACATGTTCTTGATCGAGTGCATCTTTTGTCATGGATGCAGATTTTATTAAGGTTTTTAGTTTAAATACTTGTATATCCATTCCATCTGGATAACTCCTTATATTACAATTGCTAACATAATCTACATTGTTTTGTTTGAATATCATTATGGCTTGATCAATCAAATCTGGGTCAATTATGGGACAATCACCAGTAATTTCAACAACAACATCAGCTTTAACAGATTTTGCAGCCTTAATAACTCTGTCCATAACATTGTTTTCTGAACCTCTAAAAAAAGCAATATTAAGTTTTTTTGCTTCCTCAATTAGAATATCATCAGTAGCTTTTGTTGTTGTAGCTAACACAATTTTGTCAATATATTTAGTGGTTTTTAATCTATTAACTAAATGTTCAAGCATGGATTTTTTTTTAACCATTAAAAGACATTTACCTGGCAATCTAGTAGAAGTCATTCTTGCCTCAATTGTAGCAACAAATTTCATAATTAATTCCTAATCTATAAAAAAATAATAATACATCTCAAGATAATATTGTATTTTAAGAATAGTTTAAATCTTGATTATAATACTTCAATATTAACTTACGCATCTTTAGACTTAAATTATACGAAATAATTTAAATATTTCTGATTTTTAAAATTTAGCTATATTTTTATCAGAATTAGTAATATAAAATTATAATATTTCTCTCAGACTATTTGTAATATATTTTTGCTGTTTCTCAGTCAAAGTGGGATAAATTGGTATAGAAATAGATCTCGTAGAGTAATCTTCTGCATTAGGAAAATCCCCAGCTTTAAAACCGAGATTTTTGTAAAAAGGGTGAAAATGTATCGGTATATAATGTAAATTTACCAAAATACCTTTATTTCTTAAATGATTAAAAATATTTTTGTAATTTGAATTTCTAATTAATCTTATGATATACAAATGATATGTTGATTTGTTAGATTTTAAAATTGTAGGTTTTTTTATTGGGAGGTCTTTTAACATAAAATTGTAATTTGAAGCAATTTTATTTCTTTTCTTTACAAAACTATCTATTCTTTTCATCTGACTTAAACCAAGAGCTGCTTGAAATTCTGTAAGTCTATAATTCCAGCCAAGATCTAACTGCTCATAATACCACGGTCCTTGAAATTTATTTTTCATTAAATGCTCTTCTCTTGTTATGCCATGACTTACTAATCTTCTCATCTTAGTTTCTAGCTCTTTTGAGTTAGTTACAGCCATACCTCCTTCACCAGTAGTAATCATTTTAACAGGATGAAAACTAAAGACTGTAATATCTGAATATTTACAATTACCAATTTTGTTATTTAGATATTCACCACCAAGAGAGTGGCTAGCATCTTCAATTATTTTTATACCTAAAGGTTTTACTAATTCATAAATTTCTTTATTTGGAGTTGACTGTCCTGCCATGTGAACAAGAATAATTATCTTAGGTAATTTACCAATAGATTTTGCATTTATTAACTTTTTTTTCAGCTCTATCAAACAAATATTGTAGGTTTTTGGATCTATATCTACAAAGTCGACATCTGCACCACAATATAAACCACAATTTGCTGTTGCAACAAAAGATATTGGAGAGGTCCAAAAAATATCTCCTTTTTTTAAACCAAGAGCAGCTGCAGCTACATGTAGAGATGAAGTGGCAGAATTAGATGCAATTCCAAAATTTGCTCCCACATAATCACATATTTTTTTTTCAAACTTATTTACGATTTTGCCTTGAGTTATTAATTCAGAATTGAGAACTTTTTTAACTTCAAATATATCTTTCTCAGATATATTTTGTTTAGAGTAAGGAATCTTCATATTAAAGAGGTTTTCATTGTCATATAATTTATATAAAGCAATAAGGTTTAATTTAAAGACTTTGAATAAATATATTATATACAGTCAAATATGAACAGAATCTAGAAAAGATTTTAAAAAATTAAATTTCTTTTTGAATTTACTGGCGATATTATTGGTGACAAGTTTTTAAATAAAAGGTTAAATATGAAAAAAAACAAAGTCCTTATTGTTGTAGCTCACACTGATGATGAAACAATTGCTATGGGAGGTACCATAAAAAAACATGCTGAACATGGTGACGAAGTGTATGCCATTTCAATGACAAATGGAGTTAGTTCTAGAGATAGTTTTAAAATTGATGAAATTGCCAAAAGAGAAGTCGCAGCAAAAAATGCAAGTGTTGAATTAGGTTTTATTTGGGAAAAAAATTTTGACTTTTCTGATAATGCCTTAGATAAGTACCCGATAATTGATATAATTAAATCAATTGAAAAAATTAAAAACAAAATAAAACCAAACTTAGTGTATACTCATTCTGCAGCTGATTTAAATATTGACCACAGAATTGTATCACAATCTGTTTTAACTGCATTTCGACCTATTCCAGAAGAGATTTGTAAAGAAATACGATTGTTTGAGGTTGCTTCTTCAACAGAATATGGACATAAAAATATTACTGATCAATTTGTACCTAACTTATTTATCTCTATATCAGACACTTGGGATGCGAAAAAAAGAGCTCTTTCTGCTTATTTTTCAGAAATAAGAGATTATCCTCATCCACGATCATTAAAAGGGATTAAAAATTTGAATTTTTTAAGAGGAACACAAGTTGGCATATCAATAGCAGAAGCTTTTCAAGTAATTCGAAAAATTGAGATTTAATATGAAATTAATTATAGCAAATTCAAAAAACTGGTTTAAGATTAATAAAAAAATAGAGAATAAACATGAAATTGCTGTTGTTACCAATCCAAAAAAATTAAATTTAAATTTTTTAAAAAAGTATAAACCTGAATTCATTTTTTTTCCTCACTGGAGCTGGATTATACCAAAAGAAATTTATAAGAATTATAAATGTATAGTATTTCATACGGCACCACTTCCATATGGGAGAGGAGGCAGCCCCATTCAAAATTTAATTTTGAAAGGTTTCAAAAGTTCACCAGTTTGTGCCCTTAAAGTGGTTCAAGAACTAGATGCAGGTCCTATTTATGCAAAAAAAAACTTGAACCTCAATGGATCATTATCAGAAATTTTGTTTCGTCTTAATGTAATAGTAAATGATTTAATCAGTGAACTCATTCGTTTTTTGCCAACACCGAAAAAACAAACTGGAGAAGTATATAGTTTTAAAAGACTTACTTCGAAAAATAATTTAATCCCAAATAACATAACACTTGATAGTTTTTTTGATAGAATAAGAATGTTAGATGAAGATAGTTATCCAAATGCCTTTATTAATTATAAAAATTTTAGAATTGAATTTCAAAATGCGGAAATTATTAAGGGTCAAATTGTATGTAAATCGAAGATTATTTTAAATAAGGATTAGTTTCAAAATGAAAAAAGTGGCATTTCTTTTTGACAAGAAAAATGATTGGATAGCAAATCTTATTCCAAACTCGTTATCAAAGTTAACAGATTTTGAATTTCACATATTTTATGATTATAAAAAAATTAATTTTTATGAAATTGTATTTGTATTAGGATACACAAAGATTCTAAAAGAACCTTTTTTGTCAAATAATAAATATATTTTTTTAGTACATGAAAGCAATTTACCAAATGGAAAAGGTTTTTCACCAGTACAATGGCAAATTTTAGAAGGAAAAAATAAAATTAAAGTTAGTTTAATAGAACTCAATCATAAATTAGATAGCGGTGATATTGTTAAACAAATGGACATGGTTTTAGATGGCAGCGAATTGTATGAAGAGATTCGTCTATCACAAGCAAATGTTACTTTTAAACTTATTGAAAGTTTCTTAAAAAAATACCCTCATTTTACTAAAAAACCTCAATCTGGCAATAGTACTTTTTATAGAAGAAGAAAAACAGAAGATTCTGAACTTGATATTAATCTCACAATAAAAAATTTATTCCCATTATTAAGAATTGGAAATAATGAGAAATGGCCTTCATTTTTTAAATTTAAAGGGAATACATATATCATTAAAATTTATAAAAAAGATAAATAAAATGGATCAAAATGAAACTAACTTTGAACTAATAATAGGTAAAGATAAACAAATTAAGGTACTTTATGATTTACTAAAAAACAGAAATTATTCAATAAGTCATAAAATTTTACCTAGCTACAAGACACATGAAAAATTTGTTTTAGATAACCCATATAGATGTTGGTATTTAGTCTCTTTCAAAAAAAACTATATAGGATCATTCTATTTAAAAAAAGATAATTCTGTTGGGATTAATATAAACCTTCAAAAAAAACAAATTTTAAAATCAATTCTATATTTTTTAAAAAATAATTATTCTCCAAATAAAGTCTTACCTTCACTAGTTCCACCTTACTTTTACATAAATATTTCTTCTAAAAATACAGATTTACAAAGTTTTATAGAGAAGTTAGGAGGTGACTTATTACAAATTTCATATAAATTATAACAAGATATAATCATGTTAGTTAAAGATAAAATTATAGATAAATCTAGTGAACCCTACATAATAGCTGAGTTATCTGCCAACCATGGTGGTTCTATCAATCGTGCAAAAGCTTCTATTCAAGGAGCAGCAAATGCTGGGGTTTCCGCAGTTAAAATACAAACTTATACTCCAGATACAATGACAATTAAAAGTAAAAAACCAGATTTTTATATCAATGAAGGACTTTGGGCTGGTTATACCCTTTATGATTTATATAAAATAGCGTACACTCCATACGAATGGCACAAAGAATTATTTTTATTTGCTGAAAAATTAGGGGTTACTCTTTTTTCTACTCCATTTGACGAAACTGCAGTAGATCTTCTAGAAGAATTAAATACACCAGCATATAAAATCGCTTCTTTTGAAATTGTAGACATACCACTTATAAAATACATTGCTAGTAAGAGAAAACCAATTTTTTTGTCAACTGGGATGGCAAATATAAAAGAGATAGCAGAAGCTGTTTCAGCCATTAGAAAAATTACAGATTCTGATATATTGTTATTTCATTGCATTAGTTCGTATCCAACACCAACAGATCAATCAAATCTTTATAATATAACATTCCTTAAAAAAAAATTTGGAATCGAGGTTGGATTGTCTGATCATACAATTAGTAATACAGCAGCAATTGCAGCAATTGGCATGGGTGCAGTGGCAATTGAAAAACATTTTAAACTTGACGATAAAGATTGTGGTCCAGACTCAAGTTTTTCTTTAAATATTGATCAATTAACTGATTTAGTATTTCACTGTAAACAAGCATGGCTAGCTAAAGGCAGAACATCTTTTAGACGTTCAGATATTGAACAAGGAAATCTAATTTTTAGAAGATCTTTGTATTTTGTAAATGATTTAAAAAAAGGGCAGTTAATCACTGAAAAAGATATCCGTATAATTCGACCAGGATTTGGATTACCTCCAAATAGTTTTCATAAAGTAATTGGAAAAAAAGTAAAAAAAGATGTTGAACGCGGTACCTCTTTGAGTTGGGAAATATTAATATAAACTAATATATTATTTGAAAAATTTAGTTAAATTATAACTTCATTTCTCTTAAAGAAGAGAGGTTAGCCCATACTTTTTTAAAACTTTTAATTAATAAATTTACTTCTTTGTTATTAAGTTCATGTAAACACATTTCGTAACCTAAATATTGATTATCTTGCAAATTTTCTGCTACTGGACAAATCCCTTTTTTATAAGAGATCCTTTTTCCATTTTCGAAAAAATTCCATGGAAACCCCTTTGATCCATAAGCAATTTTATTTTGATACATTGGTAACAAATGTAAATTCGCATAATTAATTGATAAACCTTCAACTCCTTCTGCCTCAAGTGCTCTTAGAATTATTTCTCTTTTGACACCGATTTTTTTTGTATCTATCTTCATTTGATACATATAATAAACATGAGTGCAATTTTTTCTAACTTTTGGTATTTGTAGGCCTTCTAATTCATTTAATTGCTCATTTAATTTTTCAGCAATTTCTTGCCTTCTAGTTATAATTTTATCTAATTTTTTCAATTGCTCAATCCCAATAGAGGCTTCAATTTCTCCCATTCTAAAATTATGTCCCAAAATATTATTTAAATGATATTTGTTATTACCTTCAATAACAGCTTCGCCATGATTTCTTATTAAAAACAATTTATCTGCTATTTTTTTATCATTTGTAACTATTACTCCTCCTTCTCCTGTATGAATATGTTTATGATAATTAAAGCTAAACCCACCTACATCAGCTACTGTTCCAGCAAAATCATTAAAATATTTTGCACCAGGAGCTTGAGCAGCATCTGAAATTATTTTTAAATTGAATTTTTTTGCTATTTTTTTTAATTCTTTCATATCACTTGATTGTCCAGCAATATCAATAGATAAAATAGCTTTAGTTTTTTTGGAAATATTTTTTTCAACAGACTTTGGATCTAGACAAAATGTCTCAGGGTCAATATCTGCAAAAACTGGTATAGCGTTCCAATGTAAAATTGAAGTTGCACTTGCACACATTGTCCATGGACTAACAATAACCTCATCTCCAGGTTCTACTCCAATTGCGCCAATAGCTGCCACTAGACCAGAAGTCCATGAATTGACAGTTACCGCATATTTAACATTAAAATATTTTTTTAAATCCTCTTCAAATGATAGAATATTTTTACCGCCATAAAAATCTAAACCCTTTGAACCAAGAAATTTTGAAAGTATACCACTTTGCATCACTTTACTAACCGCTTTTGTTTCTTCCTTGCCAATAGATATGTATGGTTTAAATTTTTTTTCTATTGTTTTTTTTCCACCTAAGATTGCTAATTTTTTGGAGTTTATTGTCATTTTTCCTTCTTTCTAATTGAAACTAAATTTTTATTCGCACATGAATCAGCTTTATATGATGTTTTATGTATTTTTAATTTTTTATCAAATTCATTTTCATTTTTTAAATTTAGAGAAATCTTTGCGAACTTAAACATTTGAACCTATTGGATATATGTAAAATAATTTAATTTAACCTCTTAAAACCATCATGACAAATTGGGCCATCTAGAAATTTATAAATATCTCTGTCTAGAGTACACTCTTTTATAGTTTTAAAAATTGGATCCATATGTTCAAAATATTCTTTCAAAATTTGTTCATTATGACATGTAGATAAATACATTGTGTTAGAAGCAAGAAAACCTTTTTTTAACATTTCTTGTGTTATAAAAGTTTTAAATGCCAGCCAATTAGAATGATTTATTGAAAAGGATGCTAATGCAGGAATTCCACTATGCTTA
>MDSZ01125497.1_pt1 | contig 10452 bp, 12 predicted proteins | sample 811201 | NCBI WGS metagenome assembly MDSZ01 (sample SAMN05326647, study PRJNA326480) | marine metagenome | isolation source: seawater | place: Indian Ocean: North | collected 2010
ATATAACAGAAATATTGTGAACCCCGCTCACTTTTGTTTTATTTATATCATATTTTGATTTAACAAAAATTTTGGATTTAATATTATTATATTTGTTTTTTTCATTATTCTTTAAAAAAACTATGTTTAAATCAGATTTCTCAGCACTTTCAAAAGAACGCTCTATTCCAATTTTTTCAATTAAATTATTATATTTTCTAATTCCAGCAGTATCAACAAACGTATACTTATAACCACCAATATCAAGAGTAGAGGTGACTAAATCTGTTGTTGTTCCCGGTATATTCGTTACAATAGATACATCTTTATTGTTTATATAGTTTATAAAAGATGATTTTCCGGTATTGGGCTTACCAATAACAGTTACCCTAAAGCCCTCATATATTTTTTTGGATAATTCTGATTTTTTAATTACATTTTCAATATTTTTATATATGTTCTTATTTTGTTCTATAATGTTTTTATATATTTCTTTGGGAAGGTCCTCATCAGCAAAATCTATAACAGCTTCCACATCCGCTAATAGTTTTTTGAGTTTGTTTGAGATATTGTTGATAAATTTATCAAGGCCTCCACTTAAATTTCCAATTGCTATTTTCCTCTGATTTTCTGTTTCTGCGTTTATTAAGTCGTTTATTGTTTCGGCTTGTAACAAAGAAAGCTTATCATTAATCAAAGCCCTTTTAGTAAACTCTCCTGGTTCTGCTAGTCTTATTTTTTTTTCTAAAATTGTTTTTGTAATCTTGTTAATTACTGAAATGCTTCCGTGACATGATATTTCTACCATGTCTTCCCCTGTATAACTTTTAGGTGAATTGAAAAAGGTGGTTATTGTTTGGTCTATTATTTTTTTACCATCTAAAATATTATTAAGTGATGCAACGTTTGGTTTGAATTTTTTTTTTGAAGAAATAAGCTTGATTTTTTTGTGTGAATTTTTTCCAGAAACCCTAAAAACAGCAATTCCTGATTTACCTTTTTGAGTTGAAAGGGCAAATATTGTGTCTTTAAAAGGTATCATTTTTTGGGGATTAAACCCAAAACTATATTAAGTAAATTGTAAAGATTAAATAATCTAAGCTTTTAGTAAAACTATTTTGTTCCCATGCTTTGGAAAAAATCATTGTTTGTCTTGGTGTTTTTCATTTTCTCCAATAAAAACTCCATAGACTCTGTAGACCCCATTGGGGCAAGAATTTTTCTTAAAATAAATATTTTTCCCAGCTCATCCTTGTCTAGTAGAAGCTCTTCTTTTCTTGTTCCAGATTTTCCAATGTCAAAGGCGGGGTATGTTCTTTTTTGGCTTAATTTTCTATCTAAAACCATTTCGCTATTACCAGTACCTTTGAATTCCTCAAAGATAACTTCATCCATCCTACTACCTGTGTCAATAAGAGCTGTAGCAATAATTGTTAAAGATCCACCCTTTTCAACATTTCTAGCGGCTCCAAAAAACCTTTTTGGTCTTTGTAGGGCGTTTGCATCAACACCACCGGTTAAAACCTTTCCACTTGATGGAACTACAGTGTTGTATGCTCTTCCAAGCCTGGTTATTGAATCAAGAAGAATAACTACATCATGTTTATATTCAACAAGTCTTTTAGCTTTTTCAATAACCATTTCAGCAACCTGTACATGACGTGAAGCTGGTTCATCAAAGGTGGAGCTTATTACCTCTCCTTTTGTAAGAGATCTTTGCATATCTGTAACCTCTTCTGGTCTTTCATCAATTAATAAAACTATTAATTTTGTTTCAGGACTATTAGCGGTTATTGCATTGGCTATTTTCTGCATAATAATTGTTTTTCCTGTAAAAGGCTGTGCAACTATTAGTTGTCTTTGACCTTTTCCAAGGGGAGCAATAATATCTATAATTCTTTCAGTTAAATCGGGCATTGGCTTTTCTTGTTCTAATTTAAACCTAGAATCAGGGTAGAGAGGTGTTAAGTCTTCAAAATTTACCCTATTTTTTACTTGTTCAATATCCTGACCATTAATTTTGTTAATTTTAATTATAGCAAAATATCTTTCTCCTTGTTTAGGGGATCTTATCTCACCCTCAACACTGTCTCCAGTTCGTAAACTAAATTTTTTTATTTGTGATGGAGAAACATATATATCATCTGGTCCAGGCAAATAATTTGATTCAGATGATCTTAAAAAACCAAAACCATCTTGCATTATTTCAATAACACCAATTCCTGTTATTGCTGTTCCCTCCTCAGCAATTGTTTTAAGTATAGCAAACATTAAATCTTGCTTTCTAAGAGATGACGGATTTTCAATGTCAAGCTCGTCTGCTTGTTTTAATAACTCTTCTGGATTTTTACTCTTTAATTCTTGTAAATTCATGTTGTTGGGGTTTTAAAAGAAATGAAATAATTTATTACAAAATATAAGTATTTTTGTCAAAATAAATAATATTATATTTATATTTATTTAATGTGGTTGTATTTGTAGGCTTAATTATAGGAATTTAATTTTTTTAATACTTTTTTAGATATATATTAACATCTGAATATAAACCAAGCAAAACAACTTAATTAAGATAATAACTAAAAATAAACCTAATTAACAAATACTTAAAAATGAACAAATCTATTAATATCCTGTGAAAAAAAACCAATAACTAGCTTAAGCACAAATTATGGATATTATTTATTAAAGTTATTAAACTGTTAGTAATATAAAAATTTAAAAAGACTGTTTTTTCAACAATTCAAATTTAAATTAATTATGTTAATAAGTGTTTAATCTATCAACATGTTTACTAACAACAAAAAATATATTTTAGCCAGCTCAAGTAGGTCGAGATTTAAAATTTTAACAAAATGTGGTTTTGAATTCAAAAAGGTTAAACCACTTTGTGATGAAGATAAAATAAAGAAAAAAATAAACATGAAAAAAACCAAACCAATAAACGTTGTAAAGAAACTTGCATTTGAAAAATCTAAAAGCGTTAGCATTTTAAAAAAATACTCCAAATCTTATGTTATTGGGTGTGATACAATAATTTATTTAGACAAAAAGGTTTTTGACAAAGCAAAGACCATTGAAGAGGCTTACAAAAAAATTAAAAAACTTTCTGGAAGAAAACATAAAATTGTTTCTGGTTTAGTTATTTGTAAAAATGGAAAAAAGACATGGAGTTACTCTGAGACAACTGAAGTAAAAATAAGAAAACTTAACACAAGACAAATTAAACAATATCTTAATAAAACAGGAAGCCATATTTTGGAGTCTGTTGGTTGTTATCAAATAGAATCTTTGGGACCATCTATAATAGAGGAGATAAAAGGGGATTTTTTTAATGTAATGGGTCTTCCATTATTTGCCTTATTAAAATATGTATCTAGTATCAAATGAAGAAATTTTACGTTGTAGGCGACAGAGCTTCAAAAAGCTTATCACCCTTGATTTTTAATTATTGGTTTAAAAAATATAAAATTAGTGGAAGTTATGGTTATTTAGAGCTTAACAATAAAAACTTTAACAAAAAAATAAAAGAAACACTTAAAAACAAAAACGTATATGGCCTTAATATAACAATCCCTTTTAAACAAAAAATAATTAGACACCTAGACAGACTAGAAATAAACGCAAAAAAAATAAATGCTGTTAATTGTGTATCAAAAACACACAAAACCAAAGGCTTCAATACTGATTGGGAGGGATATTTTAAAACACTGCCTAAAATCAAAAACCTTAAAAAAAAGAAAATAATCTTGATCGGTTACGGAGGAGCTGCTCTCGCCATACATTACATGTTGAAAACAAAGGGGTTTAAAAACATTATAATTTTTAATAGAACAAAAAAAACACTATATTTTGAGAAAAAAAAATCACACACCTTGAGTCCAAATAAATTAAGCAACCATATAGTGGGGGCAGAACTAATAATAAACACAACACCAACAAACCCAATTAACACAAAACTAAAGAAGCTTATTAATAAAAACACACTTTTGAGCGACATAGTTTATGCCCCAAAAGAAACACGTTTTTTAAAAACCTTCCCCAATAATAAAAAAATTTATGGAATTTCCATGTTGTTGGAACAAGCAATTCTATCCTTTAATTTATGGTTTGGTTTTAAACCAACTTTAGACACGGGTCTTATGAAAGCAATAAACAAAAAAATAAAATGACCATAGTTGTTGGAATCACAGGAGGAATAGGATCGGGTAAGTCAACTTTTTCAAAAATAGTAATAAAAAGAGGCTTTAAATTATTAGACTCTGATAAGTTGGTCTCTCTTATATATAAAAAACCAACGAAAAATTTTTTAAATTTTTTAACAAAAATTGATTTAGGGTCATCTATTAGTGGATCAAAGATAAATAAAAAATATATATCAGACAAAATATTTAACAACCCAGAAATAAAATCAAATTTAGAAAATTATATTTTTAAAATTATTAGAAAAAAAAGAGCCCATTTCATAACGAAAGAAAAAAAGAAGAAAACTAAAATAATTTTTTTAGATATACCGCTGTTATTTGAAAACAAGCTTAACAAAAATTTTGACCTAATAATATCAATCATTTCTTCTCAAGAAAAAAGATATAAAAGACTAAAAAAATCAAAAAAAATTAATAAAACTTTGTTTAAAAAAATTTTGAAATCACAAACGTCAGATCTGGTTAGAAAAAATAATTCTGATATAGTTATTACAAACAATGATGTTATGGAAAAGTATCTTAGTAAAATTAACAAAACACTAGACAGGATAACTAAATGAGAGAGGTGGTTTTAGATACAGAAACCACAGGACTTAACTTTAGGTCGGGCGACAGAATAATTGAGGTTGGTTGTGTTGAATTAAAAAACCATGTTCCTACAGGCAAAACACTTCAGTTTTATTGCAAACCAGATAAAGAAATATCAGATGGTGCAAAAAAAATTGTTGGTTTAACTGATGATTTTTTAAACAAACAACAAAGCTTTGAAAGCAACCATAGTTTAATGTTAGATTTTATTGGAAAAGACACATTAATAATCCACAACTCTGAGTTTGACTTGGGTTTTATCAATAATGAGCTTTCTCTAATTGGTCTTCCACCCCTAACAAACCCCATTGTAGACACCGTGACACTTGCTAGAAAAGTTCTGAATACCAGGATAGCCAACCTTGATTATCTTTGCAGAAGATTCAATATTGATTTATCGGACAGATCTTTTCACGGAGCTTTGCTTGACTCACATTTGTTGGCTTCTGTATATTTAGAGCTTAGAGGGGGAAAACAGTTTTCTATGAAATTAGACTCAGGTGTTGGAGAGGACAAAAACTTACTTATCAACAACACAAACAAAGAGAAAACAAAAGAAATAACAATAAACAAACAACAAGCGCAAGATCACAAAAATATGCTAAAAAAGATAAAAAACCCAATTTGGAATAAATTTAACTATTAAATTCCAAAAAAGTAATTATATAATTTTTTATGCTTTATGGTGATTTACAATTTTTTGACATAATAATATTTGCGGCTATCGCAGCGTTTATTATATATCGACTTAGAAGCGTTTTAGGAAAGAGAACTGGTTTTCAAAAGGATTCAGCCGAACAAAAACCCATTCAAAATAAAGATAACAATAAACCACAAAAAACCCCATCACTACTTGATAATGAATTGAAGCTAGAAGCGGTATACAAACAGGTTAATAATTTTGATCACAAGCAATTTTTAGAAGGTGCTAAAAAAGCATTTGAAATTATATTTACATCTTTTAACAATGGTGATAAAAAAACCCTAAAAAATCTTGTTTCAAAGGATGTTTTTTTAGCATTTGAAAAGGCGATTGATGAAAAAACAAACAACCCATCATCACAATTTTATTCATTGGTTATAGAGAGTATAGAAAAAGCAAGTGTAGAAAATAATACAATATCAATTTCTGTTAATTTTGTCAGTGAACAAATGTTAAATAATGATGAAGGAAAAATAATTAAAAATAAAGATACTTGGACTTTTGAAAAACCAATCAACTCTCAAAGCCCAATTTGGATTTTAACTCAAACATAATAATTGTCTTTTAATAGTTTAAAATTAAGAATTAAGAAAAACGAAGGTTATTCTAATAAACCATATAAAGATCAACTGGGTTATTACACAATAGGTTATGGACACCTAATAAAACCAAATGAAAAAAAATATTTTTTTAAAACATTTAAAAAAAACCACTTTGAAAATCTTTTTATAAAAGATTTTGAAAGATCAAAAAAGGAATATAAAAAAACTATTTAATTATAAAAAACACAATAAAAACGAAAGAGAATTATTAATTGAAATGTTGTTCCAATTAGGCCCAAAGGGGGTAATGAGTTTTAAAAAAATGCTTTTCTATCTAAGTAAAAATAAAAAATATATGATGTGTTTAGAGATGATGAATAGTTTGTGGTATAAACAAACACCAAAAAGAGTGGAAGATTTAATTAAAAACTTCACAAACAACTAAATGGAAGAGGATTTTTTTTTAAAAAAGATGAGAGGTGTAAAACCTTTTAATAAAGACAATCAATCAACTATAGTTAAAAATAAAAAAAAAGATAAAACAACAACAACAAACAAAACACCAAGAATTATAAATAAGCCAACTGAAACAAAACAAACTTCTAAATCGGATTACAAAATATCTTTCGGAGACATAAACAAAGATTTAAAAAAAGGAAAAGTAAAAATAGATAGAAGGCTTGATTTACATGGTTATAGCCTTCTAGATGCTTATGAAAAATTCAAAAAAGAAGTAATTAAAGCTTATAATAATAACAAAAGGTGTTTGCTTGTTATTACTGGAAAAGGTGTTCATAAAAAAATTGGAAGGGAAGAAGAAGATGTGCACCCCAAACTTTTCTATGGTAAAATTAAAAATTCAATAATTAAGTGGATTAATGAAGATGATCTTAAGAAACATGTTTTAACATATCAAGATGCGGGTGTTGAACATGGTGGAGACGGGGCTATTTTTGTTTATTTGAGAAAAAATAAGCTTTAAATTTTTTCCAACTTAAATATTCTTTCTTTAAAATATATAAAAATTTTATACGGAAGAAAATCATCTTCAATAAAAAATTCAATTTTTTTTAAATCATTTCTTTTATGGTCAGCCCAAATATTTTGGTAATCTTCAATTTTTAAAACTATTTTTTTACTTTCACCGCCATCTTTCTTAAGAGTGTAAATTCTTCTCCCATCAATGGTCATTGCTTCATCTTTCCCACTTAAAATATTTATAAAAGAAGTTATTGGGTCAAAGTATAAATACAGCTTTTCTAAGTTTATCCTAGCCGCCTCTTTTTCTATTGGGTTTTGAGTTAGTTTGATTAAATAATCATCAAATAACATATTAACAATTTTTGTTTTTTTCTTAGTTTTCCAAAATTGTTTGTATTCTCGAGTTTTAAATAAACCATTTTCAATAACCCCAATTGAAAGATAGCTTCCATCAAATTTATAAATAGGTGAAAAAATTCCAGAATTTTTTAGGTTTATTTTAGTTTTATACGAATTTTCATTAATTTTTAATGACCAATCAAAATAACCAATTTTAATCCCCGTTGTGCTGACTCTATATTCAGCATTAAAGCTGTTTGAGTAAGATGTGCTTGCTAAAAAAAGGACAAAAAGCAATATTAATTTATTCAAATATAACCTCATAAACCTCAAGTTTTGTTTTTGTAAACTTTTGAAAAGGAGAATTTTGCTTAATCAATATATATTCATTTTCTAAATAATTTATATCTGAGGGATTTCCAATAAAAGTAAAGTTTTCATTCATATTTTTGTCTAGTGGAGATGTTATTTTGAAGTGGTTAGTTATTTTTTTATCTTTGTTATGGGGCATATAGAAATTTATATTCTTGTCTCTTAATTCATAATTAAGGCTTGAAAATAAAAGACGATTTGAGACCACCATATTTTTCTCAAAGCCACTTGACGAGATGTTATAAATTTTAAGTGCATAATCGTTCAAACCTCTTATCCTATCAAAAATTTTCGAGTAATGGCTTGTTGTTATCATTACAAAAAGAATAAAACAGAAAGCAAAATTAAATGTAAAATTAATCACCTTCAAAAAAGAATTTGAAATCCCAATAATCAAAAAAGCGTACAAAGAAATTAAAGCCGGTGCTGCCCAATTTGCATTCGCTCTTACTATAACAGCCTCTATTAAAACTATTAAAATTATAGGCAACGAAAATATTAGAAAAATTTTTTGATTATTATTAATTTTAGTAAAGTTAATCAAACCACCCAAGACTATAAATGGGCCCAACATCAATATTTGAATCAATAAAAACTCCAACCCCCTAATTAAACTAATTTTGATGTTTGCAAAATTTGCGTTATCAGAAGTGTGTTTTAGTGTTATCCAGTCATTATTTATATTCCATATAATGTTTGGTGTTATTATTATTAACACAAAAAACAAACTTAACCCAAAACCCAAAAAATTATTTAAAAAAATTTTTCTAAATTTTTTATCTAATAAAACCAAAACCACAAAACAAATTATAAAATAAATAGCTGCATATTTTGATAAAAAGCCAAAACCAACAAAAAAACCTAACAAAATAAAACTTCTCAAACTTTGCTCTTTTGTAATTTTAATTAATTCGTTGAGAGAAAGGGTCCAAAAGAGTAATAAAAAAAGATCAGTACTAATTATAAAAGATGAAAATGAAACTGCAGGAATAAATAAAAAAATTAAAGATCCCGACAAAGAGTCCCTTTTATTTAATCCAGAGTTTTTTAACAAATTATAAATACTCCATGCAATTAAAAAGTAAATAAAAGATGGAAGAAGTTTTAAAGCAACAAAACTATCACCTAGTATTTCTGTATAAATTCTTATTACCCAAGGTAGAAATGGGGGTTTTGAAAAATAACCAAAGTCAATATCTTTGGACCATAACCAATATTGTGCCTCATCACCAAACAAATTAAATGTAGTTAAGTTTAAGGCAACTATCTTAAAAAAAAATAAAATTATAACCGAGGGCAGTAATACTTTATTTAACATAATATTTTTTATACAAATCAAATAAAATTATATTTAAAACAACCATAAAAATACCCGAAAAAAAAATGTCACTTAAAAAATGACCACCTGCCATTATTCTAATTAAACCTAGCACAAAGCCAACAACAATGCTTGAGTAAAGAAAAATTAATTTTTTTGTAATTAGATAAAGTATTATAATTGAAAAACCCACCGACGCATCACCTGAAACAAAAGAACAATTTGTTTCACAGGCATTGCTTATTTCATACCATGGAGAAAAAGACTCTTTCCCACCTAGTTGTATTACATCGTTCGGTCTTGCCCTACCCCAGAAATTTTTTAGTATTAGATTTACAAATATTAACACACTTATAATTTGAGATATCCACAACAAAAATATTTCTTTAAAAGAAAATTTATAACCAAAAAAAATTCTATCAATCCCAGTGAATCGCCCAACTATAGGTAATATTAAAATATAAATAAGTATTAATGGTAATAAAATATCTCTAAATAGTATCGAAACCAAATCAAAGCTTTGGAGGACAAATTTTGATTCTCCGTAATAAAATATTACTGATATATATAAATCTAAAGATGGACCAGCAGTTACTAATACACAGCCAATAAACAAAAACAAAACATAATAAATAATCTCTGAATTTTTTTTTTGATACAAGGTTCGAAAATTTGTAATTTCCATATTTCTTTTCTATTAAATGATTTAAAACCTTAAAAGATAAAAGAGCTAATATTGCTCCAGCAACAACATCAGTAAAAAAGTGCGCACCAACAACAACCCTGCTTAAGGCAACAATAGATGCTAAAAAATAAAAAAAGTATTTTAATTTTGGAAAAGCAGCAACCAGAATTAAACAAACTATAAAAATTGTAGAAGAGTGGCCTGATGGAAAAGAATGAAAACTCGACTCCAAGGTAAAAAATTTAAAATCAAAAACATTATCAAAATTTGTATAATTCGGCCTAGGTCTACCAATTATATGTTTTGCAATTTGGGTAATAATTCCAACTGTTAAAATATAAAAAAAAGATGAAATAAAAAAATTAATAGATTTGTAATCTGTTTTAGTTTTTATTATTTGAAATTTGTTATTAAAATAGAAAAAAACAAATCCAATAATTGAAATAGCAAAATACCACGATGAAGAGCCAAGCCTTGTTATTTCTGCAAAAAACTCCTTAAGAAAAACAACATTGATATTTTCATTTAAGTTTTTAAAGTAAATATAAAACCAAAGATCTGGACTAAAAGATATAAAAATACTTAATGTGATTAATAATAAAACAAGTAATTCAAATTTGATGTTATTAAAAATACTCATCTTACAACTATTAAAAATTTAAATGAGGATTACAATATAAACTTTGATAAGTCCTGACTTTTAATAAGTTCTCCTAGGCTATTTTCAACATATTCCTTGTTTA
>MDSZ01134411.1_pt1 | contig 10452 bp, 8 predicted proteins | sample 811201 | NCBI WGS metagenome assembly MDSZ01 (sample SAMN05326647, study PRJNA326480) | marine metagenome | isolation source: seawater | place: Indian Ocean: North | collected 2010
TCTTGCCCAATGATGGCAAATAACATTGATGCAAAAATTGCAGAAGCACAAAAACTTCGTGATGCTGGAATGAAAGCTCATGCAGACGGTGATCATGCAAAATCAGAGGAATTACTTAATAAAGCTCTAGCATTATTTAAGAGCTAATTTGATTAAGGGGCACCTGGCAACAGAATGCCCCTCATAACATAAAAAATAGAGGAGAAATAATGGGTCCATTCATACTTTTTATGATTGTATTAGTTGTGACAAATTCTTAATACCTTTAGGGGTTTAAAGGCACCTAACAACAGAACAACCCTACCTATTTGTTAATTTAGTTTGTAGTTAAACGTTAATTTAATAAATTCAGATGATTCTAAAAGGGTTTTCAATTAAAGAATTAACATATTTTGAATTTTTACTTACTCTAAAAGATATATTTTTTAGAGATTTTCTTACATAATCGTCTTTATCATTAGGATATTTAAATTCTAAAATCATTGATTTTGAATATCTATTTAAATTGAGGTTTGAATTATTTTGAACATTAAGGTAATTTATATCCGAATCTAAAGTAGCTCTAATATTTTCTTTTGATGAAATAAAATATAATCTTTTATAGTGTGTCGAAGAAATTGCTATCTTATTACTTAAAAAATCAAACTTTTTAATTAGTTTATTTAAGATCAAATGAATGTTTTTTTTTGTAAATTTTATAGATTTAAAATCATTGATTTTAAAAATTTTTTTAAAGTTTAAGTAACCATTTTTTTTTTTAAATTCGAGTATTGGGAAATTTATAATTTTTTTATCTCCATACCAACGTAATCTTATTTTTGTTTTAAAATTATTACCATCTAAATTCTCTAAAACAGAATTTATATTTTTATCATCAAAATAAATTGAATTCACTTTTCTTTGTAAAAAATTTTTTTTAAAATTAAAACTCGAAATTCTCAAGAGATTCTCTATTTCAGGACTAGTAAAATTATTTACTATGAATTTTCTCTCATATCTAAACAAATTTTTCATTAAACTAAATTATATTCTCTATAATTTTATCTATTTCTTTATTATTTTTTCCTAATTGACTTCTAGAAATAATATCAACAATAATTGAGTTTGAATCCTTTATGTACTCCTTTTTATAATTAATAGCAGAGTAGTCGTTAAGATATAATTTACCAAATTTATAAGCTTTTTTTTTCTGATATGCAGCAAATGGATAATCAATATTTTTGAAATTTATATCATTAGCATGGGTAATCGATCCATCTTTCGTGGCTATCCCTACTAAAGATTTTTCACCAATGATACTTGAAATGTTAATAGAAGAATTCTCTCCCACACTTACGCCTTTATCTCCAACTTCTTTAAAAGTTATTAATTGAACATCTGAATTAGATCCTGAAAAATCAATAGCATCATTTCCAATTTTTAAAAAAATACTTTCTGTTATTTTTCCATCGCTGAAATCTATATCAATTGCATCACTTTTAATATTTTCAAAAAAAGTGTTCTTAATTTTATAATTTGAGGAAACTATATTTATTGCGTCCTCAGAATATAAATTCTTAAATAATGAATTCTCAATAATTACATCTGTTTGAAAAAAGTTAATTGATCCCATAATTATTCTTTCATTGATAAAATAATTGTCATGAGATTTGTCTTTACCTTTTAAGCCTGTCAGATATTCAAATTCGCAATTCTGAAAAATACTTCTTTTTTCATTATCATTAATTATTATTCCACCGCCAGGATTTTCTTTTGTTCCTCTTATTAAAGTTTTATTATTTAAATCACCTACAATCCAATTCGAATTTGAGAAAATAAATGAATTATTTTCAAATATAATTTCTTCACCACCTTTTATGATAACTTCATAACCCTCAGGTATAAACAGATCTTTATCTATTTTGGTTATTCTATTTTTTAAGGTAAGTTTATTATCTTTTAAATCAAATAATTCCCAAACAGCTTTTTTTTTTATTTTAGATTTAAGATTAAAACGATTATATCGATTAATATTTTTCTCAATATATTTTCCTGTTAGAAAATCTCTAAACACTACTTTATTACAAGAATTATTAAATTTTTCATCTTTATTTAAAAAAGAAATCTTTTTTTGAATATCAATTTTACCTAAATCTATTTCGTAATTTTTACATATAATTTTTCCATCATCTAAAAAAATATTATTATCATAATAATTATTAACAACAATTTTATTTTCTGCTTCCTCTATAAATAATCCAGATATATTTACTGAAAATTCTTTTGATAAAAATTCTGCCCTTCTATAAATTTCATCTTTACTAAAAAAATAAATTCCAATACCAGATTTCCTCTTTGTGTTATAATCAAAAATATATGAGTCACTATAAATCCCAGAATTAATTCGTTTAATTTTTTTTTGTCTGCTTTTAAAAAATTCATCCAGAAATCTTTTCGAACTTACTCTCTTAATTGCTTTGACATAAGCCTTATAAAAATTTTGATTTAATTTATCATTTTGATAAAAAAATTCTTTTTCAACAGTGGTCCAAAAAGATTTAGAATAAATTTCTTTGTTTAAATTTTTATTTTTTGCAATGGAAAAATTAGTACTATTAAGTTTTGGTTTTTGTTTTAAAATATATTTACTATAATTTGGAATTAATCTGTGCCCATCAAAACCTATTGGCTCAAATTTTCCATTTATAGGATTATAGTAAAATTTAACACTTTTGACTGCTGTACCGTGATATGTATAAGTTAAATCTGTTACTGCAAAAAACCAAGCCCATCTCTCAATATCAAATGTATTTTCTAAAGTTTCCTCCCCAGCTAAAAATTTATTCATTTTTGATAAAGCTGATCTCACAATCGAAATATTTTTATCGTTCTCCCAATATTTTTTGTTATATACTTCGAATTTTATATCATCTGCAATACCACTAAATTCCTCAAATAAAGAAAATATTGGACCATTTCTTCTTTTATTTCGCTCCAACATTACTTTCCCAAAACTTTCTTCAACTGAATAATATCCTAAGTTTTTTCCGTTCAGATAAAATTCATAAAAGTCATATTTCACTTTTATTAAGTTTCCTTCTGCAAGCAATTCATGAAAAATCCATTCATGTAAATAATTTCTAATTCTAGGTTTTTGAATAGAGAACTTTTTCATTTCATCAAAGACTTCGTTTTTTCTTATATCAATTCTATAAGATGAGTTTTCTTTGTTCTCGAAATGGATTCTTCTGTCCCCTTTTAATCTGATTTCTGATCTTAATCTTTTATTATCATATAAAATATATGCTGTAGCCTTTTCGAAAGGCACAATATGTTTGAAAGGTACATCTTTTTCTTTTTGAAAATTTAAAATATTATTTCTGTTGTTTTCAATTTTTAAAATATTCTTTTGATTTATATCAATAAAAATTTTTTTTTGTTTTTCAAAAATTGAATTTACTTTGTAATATATAATTTCAGGAAAATATTTATAATTTATTATTCCATTTAGGTGAATTCTTTTAAAAAATTCTTTTTTATTATTTTCCCATGTTCCAGTTTTAAAAAATACCAGGCAAATTAAAAAAAAAATAATTAATGTTGAAAAAAAATAAAACTTGAAGAAAAAATTATTATTTAAAATTTTTTTTAAGAGATCTAAATTGCTATCTCTCTTAAATTTAATTTTCATAGAGAAATATTTCCTTTTTTTGAAAATATAACTTTTAAACCTTTGATTGCTTTATTGCTCTCTTTGTTAATAATAGATATTGATTTAGCTGAGTTTGGAAAGATTTCAAAATGAATATTAGACTCATTTTTTTCTGAAGACATGGAGATAAATTCAACTTCTTTACAATTTTTACTCAAAATAGATAAAATTTTTGCAAATATTTCATCTGAAATACTTCTATTTAAAACAAAAGATAATTGTAAAATATTTAAATCGACATTTTGAATTTTTTTCTGTGAAAAAAAACTCAAAATCATAATAATAATTAATGCGACTAGAACTCCTAAAATTGTAATTTTAACTTGATTTGCACCTATTCCAAGTCCAGTGGCGATGACTAAAAATAAATAAACAAGCTCCTCTGGTTCTTTTATTGCGGCTCTAAATCTTACTATTGACAAAGCTCCAACTAAACCTAGCGATAAAGCTAGGGATGATTTTACAATCGTAATAACTAAACAAGTTGTAACACCTAAAATTACAAAGTTTTTAGAGAAATAATCTTTATTACTTAAGCTTAGAGAATATTTGTTATAAATTATCTTAATTAGATATGATAAAATAACGACAATAATAAGATTAATTCCAAAATTTGTTGGATCTATTTCAACATTTTCATTTAAAAAAAAATTATTTAATGATTTATCCATATAATTTTATTTTAATTAGATTTTAAATTTTTATTTAATTAGATTATTAATATAATTTAATTACTTAAAGTAAATTAAAATATTTATTATATAGTAATAAATTTCTTATTAAAAATTTATATTAATTAGAATACTTAATATCATTATTTATAACTAGTCAATTTTGAGTGATTATTTGTTTTTATCTTAAAATACAGATTATCTTGAAAATGAAAAAGTGGAAATGTGAATTTTTTAATTAATTGAAAATTATTTTTTTTTAAAAATAAATGAACTTTATTAGATGAATTGTTTTTAAATAATTGAAAAAAATGTTTTTCAACTAATATATACTTAACTTTTTTTGAGAGTATTTTTTTTGCACCTTTTAGAACATTCAATTCAAAACCTTCTACATCAATTTTTAAAAAGATATTGCTTATTTTTTTTTGAATAAAAATTTCATCAAGTTTTTTTGTTTTTACTTGGTATTTATCAATATATGAATTCTTCGAATTTAAAATAAAATTTTTAAATCTTAAAAAGGTTGTATTTTTACTTTTTGAAAATGTAGATGTTGATGAAAATTTGTTTATATAGATTGTCAGTTTTGAGCTTTTGTTTGCTAAACCAATGTTGAATAATTTTACTTTTTTTTTTTCTTTAAAATTTTCATGTAATTTCTTAAAAATACTTCTTTGAGGTTCAAAGCAATATATTTTTTTAAACCTTAGGGTTAATATAGAACCTAAAAACTCTCCTTTATGAGCACCAACGTCTATAAAATATTCAATATTTAATTTCTTAATAAATCTTTTAATTCTAAACATGTGATAAACATTTAGAATATTAAATACTTTTTCAAAAAACATATGAAATAATTTTTAGATAAACAATAAATTCATTATTTTATCAAATTAACTTTGAGGTCTGTTCACCTAGTAGCAGAACATAACCATTTAATTTAACAATTTCTTTTTAGCCTTTTCATACTCTTCTTTTGTTAAAGCACCATTATCATACATTTCTTTTAAATCTTTAAGTTGTTTTACAATATCTTCATTGACATTATCTTTAGAAGATTTTTTTGTTTGTTTTTTCTTTTTTTCAATTTTATTTAATTTTGTAGTGCCTCCGTCATAGAAACCAAGCTCTGTTAACTTGGAAAGTACTATTCCATTTCTTGCATCCTTTTTTTTTATTCTAGTTCCTTTTGGTGAATTTATACCATTTTGCCAAACTATTTTATCTTTACGTGCAAAGAGAAAACATTCACCTTGTCCTTGTTTTATACATGCGTCTCTAGCTCTTTTAAGATAATTCGGTGAAGTATCGATTTCACCCATCGGCGGCGAATAATACCAGAATATTCCTTTTCCATTTTGGGATATAACTATAAACCCAGGTTTCCAAACCGATTTTCTTAATTCTTTTTCCCAATCATGTTTTGGATTGTTGTGGATTTCCCCGTACTTTCCAGTGCTGAAATAAAATTCTACTATATTAAATACATCTTGAGATAATTTCAATTCTCCATTACCAACAAAATTTTTCCAAGTCCCAATTGTTGAGAGCACTGGTGTGCTATAGATAAACACGCCAAAAAATATGATTGCTAAAATTTTTCTCATTGTATTATGTTATCAATCCTTAAAGTATAATCTAATACTATTATTTAATAAATTTTTTTAAATTAGGTTTAAAATAGTTAGGTCCTTTCATAACTTTTCCAAATTCATTATATATTGGTTTGCCATCTTCCCCCAATTTACTCATATTTGAGTTTTGAACCTCTCTAAAACACTTGTCTAGATCAATTCCAAAGGCATGTCCTGCTCCGTAAGTCACATATAATAAATCAGTTAATGCATCAGCAACCTCTAATAAATCTTTATTATTCATGGCCTCTTTTAATTCATCTAATTCTTCTTGAATTAAGCTAATTCTCAATTGGTTGATTTTATCAGTACTAAGTGAAGGTTTGTTTTTAACTTCTTGGCCAAAAGTTTTCATAAATTCACCAACTTTATTAAAATTAGTCATTTTGCTCCTATAAGTTAATCAAATTTTAATATATATATAATTAGCATCTATCAATGAAATTTAGAAAAGAATTCGACAGCATAGGTTCTATTAACGTCCCTAATGATAAATATTGGGGAGCTTCAACACAAAGGTCAAAGAAATATTTTGATATTGGTGAATTTTTGGTTAGGCCAATTTTGATTAAGTCAATTGCAATAATTAAAAATGCAGCTGCAAAAGTTCATTTAAAAGAAAAACAAATTGATACTAAAATTTCAAAAGCAATAATTAAAGCATCTGAAGAAGTTATTTCGGGAAAATTGAATAATCACTTTCCTTTAAAAGTTTGGCAAACTGGATCGGGCACACAAACAAATATGAATGTTAATGAAGTGATTGGAAATCGAGCTATTGAAATTTTAGGAGGTAAAAAGGGTACAAAAAAACCAGTTCATCCTAATGATCATGTAAATAAATCTCAATCCACAAATGACGTTTTTCCAACTGCAATGCATATCGCAATAGCTTTGGAGACCAGAGATAAATTATTACCTTCTTTAGAATTATTAAATAAAGAATTAAAAAAAAAAATTTCTCAATTTAAGAATATAATTAAAGTAGGAAGAACACATTTACAAGATGCAACTCCATTATCTTTAGGTCAAGAGTTTTCAGGTTATCAATCTCAATTACAAGATTGTATAGTAAGGATAAAAAATGCCTTAAATGAAATATATTTTTTAGCACAGGGTGGAACTGCTGTTGGCACAGGAATAAATAGTAAAAAAGGTTTTGATAAAAAAATTATAAATGAGATTAAAAAGATAACCAAAATTCCTTTTAAACCTACTAAAAATAAATTTGCTGCTTTAGCCGCACATGATGAAATAGTAAATTACTCAGGAACACTGAACACAACTGCTGTTTGCTTAATGAAAATTGCTAATGACATAAGGTTTCTTGGTTCTGGCCCAAGAGCAGGTTATGGAGAACTTATTTTACCAGCAAACGAACCAGGATCTTCAATCATGCCTGGCAAAGTAAATCCAACTCAATCTGAAGCAGTTACAATGGTATGTGTTAAAGTAATTGGAAATCATAATGGAATCACAATGGCTGGTTCACATGGTCATTTTGAATTAAATGTTTTTAAACCACTTATAGCTCATAACATATTACAATCCATAGATCTACTGGCTGATAGTTCCAAAAATTTTTCTTTATATTGTGTTAGAGGACTTAAAGCCGATAAAGAAAAAATAAAACATTACTTAGATCAATCTTTAATGTTAGTAACTGCTTTAGCGCCTAAGATCGGATATGATAACGCAGCTAAAATTGCAAAAAAAGCATTACAAAATAAGACCACGTTAAAAATTGAAGCTCTCAAATCTGGTCTTATTAATCAAAAAGATTACGACAAAATTATTGATCCAAAAAAAATGATTTATCCAAAATAAGCTTTAAAAAAATTATTTACAAAATTTTTAAAAGTAATTTTATTGAAAATTTTTGCACTCATATTAAAATCATTAATAAATTCCTCAATATTTTTGCTTTGTTTTTTATCAACTCTAAAATTATCAAAACTAATTTTTTCTTGCGTAAAATTATAATTAAAATCGAATTGTATTTGTTTCATTTTTTTTCTATAATTTTTATTAATTTGGAATGAACTGTAAAAATCATTTATATCTTTAATATCTACTAAAACTCTACCTGTTAAAAAAATTTCACCTTGATCATAATTTAATAAACTTTCACTTAAATTTATTTTTAAATCATCTTTCCACATCACATTTGAATCAGAAAGACTTATTTCTCCACTCTCAATTTCAAGTTTTAAAAAAAGATTATTTAACTCATCAATATTAATAATATCTTTAACATTTAAATTTATATTTATATTTAAATTTTGATTGTTTAATAATTCTGATTTAATTAATTCAATTAAAATTGAGTCTTCATTAAATAAATATTTTGTACTCAATCCCTCATAATTAAAATTTGCTTTTAGATAAAAAGGTTTAAACTCAATTAAACCATCGTAAATATTTTTTTGATTTTCAGTAATAAAATTTAAAGAATTTTTTTTGATTTGGTAATTTAACGATGTACTTTTATTAATGAATAAAATTTCTAATAACCCTTTTTTATCTTTTTCATCATAATAAATTATATTCTCAATATTGAGTCTAATTTTTTTTGAATTAAATTTAGACTTTATTTGTTTATTAAATTTGTCATTTTTAATTGTAAGTTTGTATGGTAAATTAAATATCTCATTTTCATAAGATGAAACATTTACTAGATTCATTGAATCATAATAAAATTCACCTTTTTTAATCTTATTTATAAATAATATTTCATCATAACCATTTCTAAAAAATATGTTACTATTCTTAAAAAGAATTTTATTTTCAGTAGGTTCGGTCTTTAGTAAGTTCTCAAAGAAAATTAAATCTTCTTCGTGAATATTAAAATCAGTCTTCTTAAATATTAAATCTTTTACAACTAAATTATTGTTTGATAAAAATTTATCCGCTGCGATAAATGCTTTAAAATTTTCTACAGAGCCAATATTTTTTCCATCACGAAATATTGATAAATTCCTTGCAACGAAATGAGGTTTTGGAAGAAGACTATAATTAACATCCTCCTCAAACTTTATTTCAATGTTGTAGTTTTTTTTAACTTGATTCTTTATTTTGATTTGAACTTGATTTTTATCATAAAAGGTTGGTATTAAAAAATAAGATAATATTAAAATTACAGATACACCTAAAACTAAAAAAGCTTTATTATTCTGCGTTAATTTAATCTTTTTAATATTTGATTTAAAATATTTTAAGTTGTTAAAAAAGCTTTCTAATGAATCATTTACTGATAGAAATTTAGACTTAAGTTTTTTAATAAATTGATTATGTTTAGGCATAATTTATTGAACAACTTATAATTAAAATTTTAAAATGGTAAACTCTGATTTTCTAAAAAATCTGAATAATTCGCAAAAAGAGGCTGTAATGCATCTTGATGGTCCATTATTAATTGTTGCAGGTGCTGGTTCAGGCAAAACAAAGGTTTTAACGAGTAGAATTGCTAATATTATAAAGCAAAAAAAAGCATATCCCAATCAAATACTAGCTGTGACATTCACAAATAAAGCAGCTAAAGAAATGCAAAATAGAGTTAGTAAAATTTTAGGATCTACCGCGATTGGGCTTTCATGGTTAGGCACATTTCACTCGATATGTGCAAAACTTTTGAGAAAACATGCTTCAGCATCAAACCTTAATTCTAATTTTACAATCATAGATACTGATGATCAATTAAGGTTGATTAAAAATATTTGTAAATCTGAAAATATAGATGTAAAAAAAATTTCTCCAAAATTTATTATTGCAATAATTGATAGATGGAAAAATAAAGGATATTATCCAAATGAAGTCATAATTAATTATAAAGATATTTACGAAAAAACTATTCTTCCAGTTTATAGAATTTATCAACAGAAACTAATTGAACTAAATTGTTGTGATTTTGGAGATTTAATTTTGCATACTGTAAAAATTTTAGAAAAGAATTCAGATATCAGAGAATTGTACCAGAAAAATTTTAAATATATTTTGGTCGATGAGTATCAAGATACTAATTTTATTCAAAGTAAATGGTTAAATCTACTCACAAATGCTAATAAAAATATTTGCTGTGTCGGAGATGATGACCAATCTATCTACAGCTGGAGAGGTGCAGAAATAAAAAATTTTTTAGAATTTGATCAAATTTATAAAAATACTAAAGTAATTAGGTTAGAACAAAACTATAGATCAACCCAAAATATTTTATCTGTTGCCTCAAATCTTATATCAAATAATCAAAATAGAGTTGGTAAAACTCTTAAAACAGTAATAGAAGACGGAGATTTAGTTAAATTAAATTGTTTCAAAAATGGAAAAGATGAAGCTACTGGAATTTCAGATGAAATAGAAAAAAATAAAAAAGAATTTTCATTTAATAATATTGCAATACTTGTGAGAGCAATATTTCAAACTAGAGAGTTTGAAGAAAGATTTTTAAAAATTGGAA
>MDSZ01196772.1_pt1 | contig 10450 bp, 12 predicted proteins | sample 811201 | NCBI WGS metagenome assembly MDSZ01 (sample SAMN05326647, study PRJNA326480) | marine metagenome | isolation source: seawater | place: Indian Ocean: North | collected 2010
GACGAGAAACAGTCGGTCGGTGAGGATCAGCGCAAGATGGAGATGCAGGAGCGCATGGAGCTTCTTAAGCAGGGCAACGTCCTAAACCCAACGAATTTGGAACAGTTTTCCGTGCTCTTAAACGAGCAAAAGGAACAAGAACAAGCCGCAATACAACAACAGGCGATGCAACAGCAGATTGCACAGGAGCAGATGAATGCAGGTCAACCAGGAGGAGCGCCTAGCCCTCAATGATTTAAAAGGCCACCCAGGTGGCAAGGTCCTCAAAGAATTTTGTAAGCACGGTATGGATAACGGCAAGAGCCTACTTGCCAAAGTAATCAAGGACAAAAAGGATATTGCAACACACAACCAGATGGTTGGAAGAATTGAAGTTTACGAGGCTATTTACCGACTTTTAGAACCCGCCTCCAACACGCAAGTGAGGGGCTAAAGACCAATCCGGGTATCCGGCACATTGGCAACCACAATAAAGGGTAGAGCTGAATCCTGTAAGCAGGCTTGAGCTAAACTCTTGGAAAGACATTATGGCAGAAGAGGCCGCCGATCAGGACCAGGACACTGGCACACCTGAGTTAAGCGACGAAGAACTTTGGGAGCAAGACGAAGCAGGGGAAACCGAATCCGAAGAAGAAGCAGACACCTCTGAAGAAGAGCCTGCGGAAGAAGAGGGCGAGGAAGAAGTAGAGTACGAAGAGGACGACGATGAGCCGGAGCACGATTACGAGCAACGGTATAAGTCCTTAGAAAAAGAGTTTCATAGGCGTAACGAGGACACCGCACGCTTGCGTGAGGAGTTCAATGATATGCGCCTGAAGATGCTGGAACAACAGCAGGAACTCAGCAAGGCAAAGGCTGGTCAAACGCAATCTACGGTCGTAGATCCGTCCGACGAGAAAAGCTGGTTTGACGATGAAGACCGCCAGACGATGAGTGAGTTTGGTGAGCTGACAGGCGTCATGCAAAAGATGATTCAGCATGAGATGGCTAAACAGGGCAAGGTCGTGGGTGAAACCACACAGCAGGCCCAGGAGCGCATCGCAATGGTGGAACAATCCCTCCAAAACCAGCAACAGCAACAATATCTACAGAATCATGAGGCCTACATGAAGGCTGAAGTGGGTGACGATTATCGGGACATCGATCGGGATGCCGATTTTCAGTCGTTCGTCCTGGCAAGCCCAGCGCTTACCAAGATGATGACAGAATCATTTGACCCCGTTGATCACGCATCCGTCATGAACCTCTGGCTTGACACTCAGAAGAGTGAATCAAAGTTGAAGCCCCAGGACACTGGTAAACAGGAAGCTCGGCGACGGGCCGCTTCTGGTTTGGCTAAAAACACCGCTCCTCAACGCACAAAAAGCGCTGAGAATATGAGCGACGATGAATTGTGGGATTCAATCCCGGATTAACCTTATTAGGGAGTTTATAAATCATGGCAGCATATGGTGGCGCTAATACGCCTTCTAACACAACCGCCGGAAATATAGTCGGCGGGTCTACATATGGAGATTTGAGTAAGAATGATGCTTTCGTTATACAGAAAAAGATGCTACCCATCGCTAAACGTCTTCTTACTTTTGCACGTTTTGCACAGAAAGAAACTAAGCCCCAGAAGCAGGGTTTAGAGATCCGTCACAGACGGTACGAAAGGTTCCCAATCGTTGATACGCCTATTTCTGAGGGCGTTTCTCCGGCATTTACAACCATCGATCAGACGACCATTAAGCATACCCTGCAACAGTACGGCAGTTATGTGAACACGACTGATCTGATGCTTGCGGTATCCACCGACCCACTGGTCCAAGTCATAACTGAAAGACAGGCCCAGCAGTGTGGTGAAACTCTCGATTTTCTCGCCTATAAAGTTTTTAGGGCAGGAACTCAGGTAAAAAGAGCTGATAATAACGGCTCTGCTTCTTCGGCAAGAAGCGATATTACCAGCACCGTTGGTAACGTCAACGCCTCAACAGCGCAAGCAAGCGCAACCACCGAGTTGTTCGACACTGCGATCCGTAAGCTGGAGCAACAGGACGCTAAGAAGCTGCGTGAAAAGCTGGCTGCATCAACCGGGATCTCGACTGAGCCAATCAGGGAGTCCTATGTTGGTATCTGCCACCCGGACCTTCGTCAGGATCTTGAAAAAGTTCCAGGCTATGTATCTGTTGAAAAATACAGCGACGCCAGTGACATCATGGAAGGTGAGATCGGCACCATTAAGGGTGTGAGGATTATCACCACTACTAACGCCGTTCCCTTCAAAGGCGCTGGTAATTCAACCAATGTTGGCGACGCCGTCAAGACGGGATCAAACGCCGATATTTATCCTTTGATCATCATGGCACAGGATTTCGGTGGGTGTGCGACCCTCGGAGGGGTTGACTCTCTCCGCTCAAAAATTGTACAGCCCCGCCCGAGTGCAAGTGATCCTTTGGGCCAAAGAGGATCAATCGGTTGGGACACCTTCTATTCATGCGTCATTCTCCAGGACCTGTACATGTACAGGCTTGAGGTAGCTTGTACCGCATACTAATAGAACAATAACTGAGGCCTCCTAACTACGGGTGAGACCCCCGTAGCAGGGGGTCTTATTCTCTAAAATTTAAAAAACAGGAGTTTGAATTATGGATAGTGTATTTACCAAGATCACCAATTCGCCTCAAATTACAAAGTGGACAACCGTCACAGACGACGCTGATTTCACTTCAACAGGCACCTTTCTTCGTGTTTGTTATATCCCGAAGAAAGCAAAATTAATGCAGGTTCACTACAACGTGGATGAGCAGTTTTCCGGCGGGAGCACCGCAATGCAATGGAAGATTGGATACCCTGCAGGGGTTTCACAAAGCGATGGCTCAACAGCAGTCAGTGCTGCCGACATCATTGCAAACTTTGACCTTGATGCCGTCACAGCAGGCAGCTATGTAAAGTCCTTGGCTATGACACAGCCTCCGCTTGTTAACGACACCTCAGCCCTAAGCAACTCGAATGTCGCCTCATATTCAACATCTGGTGAGTATGACGTCGTCCCGGTTGTTTCAACTTTTACCGTTGGCACTGGTGCGCCAACAGCCGGAAGTATGACCTTCTGGTATGAGTTTGCCTTCGACGCAAACATCGTCTGGAACCAGGACTCACTGTCCTGATGATTAAGGGGCGCTTAGGCGCCCCTAACCTTTAACTATAAATATTTATGTCAATTGGTGGTGGATTAATCCAAGAGGATTTTAACGCAGTCCCTGTTAGGCACTCTGGGTATACCGATGCTGGAGACCAGTTCATCGTTCTACCAAACGGGATTCGCTTGGCACAAGAGTGGAAAAATGGTGACGCCGTCCCTGAGGGGCATGCAGTCATTAATATAGAGTACGGAGATGACATGACCGATACAGGCCCTGTCCCGGTAACTGTAGGGGAAAGCAGCCTCTGCATCCCAAGAAATTCCGACCGTATAGTGCCTATAGAACACATGAACGTGTTAAGCGACGCAGTAGAAACGACCTACTTCCAGAAAGATTTATTGAGCCAAATGATCCCTAAACACACCCGACGATTTAAATTCAACGTCGTTAAATGGTCTAAGACCGGGGAAAAGGCAGGAACGACAATCAAGGCTCGAGACGACGCAACCGATAGGCATGAGGTCATTGAACTTGACCAATAATGAATCAAAAGCAAATTCGAGAGCGTGTTGAGTTAGCTCTTCAAGATGTCGAGAACAGAAGATGGACCGACACTGAGATTAATCAGTATATAGATGATGCTCTTGTCGAGTTCACAAGACTTGCGAAACATCCGCAATCAGAAGGATTTGCCACCAATAAGAGTGGTGGCACGTCCCTTGGAGAAGCTGAGAAAACGGGGACGCTTGCGGTAGACGGTAAAACTGCAACCATCACCTTTTCTTCAAGTCATGGTTATTCTGACAATGATGTACTCCACATTTCTGGAGCAGCCCCAGAAGAATACAACGACACTTTTAATATCTTAAAAGCGTCAAACACATCTATCACGTTTCAAACCTCAGTTGGCGAGGCTGTAACTTCAAACTCAGTTACAGTTTTTAGAGTCGGCCCTGTCTTTACAAAACCCTCAAATATTGAAGAAATAGTTTCCGTGACCTTAGACGGTAGGGAGCTAAACATCATGACGGAGTCGCAGCTCAATGCCGCTGCTGCCTCGAGGGGCACAAGGTTAAGCCTTATTGAAAGCTCAATGGGTTTTCACCCAAGCCCGTTCACCGTCAACGTCAATACGATCGACAACACCCCCAGGTGGAGAGAGCAGAAGGGTCCTATCGAGGCAATTATATTTAATAACAAGACCGCAAACACCTTCCGAATCTACCCACTTCCAAAAGAGGATAAGGACCTTTACGTTGACAAAGAAGCAGCTAATAAGGTGTTTCACACTTTAAGCGTGCGTGGTGTTCCTAAGGTCTCTGGACTGACAAGCAATAACTCGACGCCATCAATCAGCAGTTATTGGCATGAGGCTATAGTTTTTGGTGCTCTAGAACGTGCCTTATCTAAAGAAAGTCAGGTCCAAAACATCGAAAAAGGACAAATGTACAGGGCTAAGTTTGTTGAACAGGCGATGCAGGCTCAGAAGATGGAAGGCATCACCTCCGGCACCCTTTCCGAAGGTCGGAACCAGGGTGGTTTTATTGTTAACCGCTATATGTAATGGCCTTTGCGATAAAGGTAAACAGCAATCTTTGGATGAGCTTTATCGACGGCGATTACAGAGACTATAAAGATAAAAATGTACGGAAAGAAGAAATACCCAAAACCAAAAAAATAGAAGATGCCGCAAGGTATGTTGGAAAAAAGGGGCATAACCCGCAAAAAGCGCAGCCCCGCATGGACCAGGAAAGCAGGTAAAAACCCTAAAGGAGGACTGAATGCCAAAGGTAGGGCCAGCTACAAAAGGCAAACTGGTGGGACGTTGAGACCGCCAGCGCCAAACCCGAAAACAAAAAGGGACAAGGGCAGGCGCAAAAGTTTTTGCGCTCGGATGAAAGGAATGAAGAGTAAATTAACCAGCAGTAAAACCGCTAACGATCCGAATAGTCGGATAAACAAAAGCCTAAGGGCTTGGAAGTGTTAGGAGCAACATGCCAGGAAAACATAAAATGTCACCCAAACAAGCAAAAATCGCAAAGGTAGCAGCGCCAAAAAACAAGATTACAGGAGCAGATTTTAAGAAGATGCGCTCCGGGAAGAAGTAATGCACAAAGGATCAAAGCACGGACTTTATCATAATATTCAGGCTAAAAGGAAAAGAATAGCCCAGGGGAGTGGGGAGAAAATGAGATCCCCGGGGGACAAGGGCGCTCCATCAGCTAAAGACTTTGCTGATTCAGCCAAGACCGCCAAGCCTTACAAGAAGAAGAAAAAGAAGAAGACTGGGATGCTTGAGTCTAGGGGAATGTAATGGCCGCAGGGCGATACGATTTTACAATAGAACAAGGCTCAGACTTAAACCTTGATATCTCCTATAAGGACTCTAATGGAACTTTGTTGCAATTAGGGTCTGGCTATGAAGCCGCAATGAGTATTAAGGAGACAGTCGATAGTGCTGCAATAGTCGCATTAACAAGCAATGCAAATGGTGGGATTACGCTAAGTAATAACGCACCTAACATATCTATTTATATTAATTTTGCGACAACAGCCAACTTCGATTTTACAGAAGCGTTTTACGATTTGGAGTTGACTAACACGACTCTTACACCAAACACAAAAAGCCGTTTGATTGAGGGCAGGGTTGAGTTGAGCAGAGAGATTACCACATGAGTAATGAAGTAGTCATACAAACGACTAGGAATCTAGTCAATGTATCTGATGACATTGCAAACGCAATAGAGGTCACAGATATTTCACCATCAGTGGAACTAAGCTCTCCTTATGTAAAAACCGCAGAACAAATTTCTCAATTTTTAAAGGTAACAGACGGGATCAACACTGCTCAAGCAGATGCACCAGATGACACACTGACCATTGTTGGTGACGGTACTGTCACTGCCACTGTAAACGAAGCAAACGACACTGTCACGATTGCTGGCCAGTTGGCGACTTCAAGCCGCAACGGTCTTATCCCCAATACACCTCAAACGAATGCCAATACTTATTTTTTGAGGGGTGACTTAGCCTGGATACAGCCTCAAACTGGTGGGACAGTAACATCAGTAGATATCAATGCTAGTGGAGGCTTAACTGCTAGTGGTGGCCCAATCACCACTAATGGACAGATCAATCTCACTATTAATGATGGAAATCTTCCATACCAAAAAATACAGAATGTTACTGCGACAAACAGAATCTTAGGCAGAAAGACGACTGGGGCTGGCACGTTAGAGGAGCTTACACCCGCAGATGTTCGCACGATGGTCAATGTCGAAGATGGGGCAACCGCAGACCAGACGGCAAGCGAAATAAAAACCGCCTACGAGTCTAACAGTGACACCAATGCATTAACTGATGCTCTTTTATCAAAGATAAACGGCCTTCCTGCTGGGACAAGTGAGTTTACTACAGCAGAAAAAACAAAACTCGCAGGCATAGAAACAGGTGCTACAGCAGACCAGACTGGCTCAGAAATAAAAAGTTTGTACGAAGGGGAAAGCGATACCAATGCGTTCACAGATGCGCTTTTAACAAAATTAAACGGGGTTGAAACAAGCGCAACAGCAGATCAAACAGGTTCTGAGATTAAAACCCTTTACGAGGGCGAAAACGACACCAACGCATTTACAGACACATTGCTGTCAAAGTTGAATGGCATCGAGACAAATGCGACTGCGGATTTAACAGGAGCAGAAATTAAAAGTTTGTATGAAAGCCAGAGTAACACAAACGCTTTTACAGACGCAGAAAAAACAAAAATAGCAAATTTACCAACAGGCGTATTTGCAACTGTTGATGATGTGGTAGCTCTAAGTGTGGCTTTAGGTTGATATGGCAAATACTTTTAAAACAATAAGCAAGGCGGGTGTCTCGAATTCGAGTTCGTCACCAACGACGATTTACACAGTGCCTGCAAGCACAACAACTGTGGTCCTTGGAATTTTGTGTGTCAACACAACATCTTCTTCAGTGAAGGTTTCAATATTACTGGAAAGTGACACAGCAAACACGGGTGGTGGGACCAATCAGAACATTACCCTGGCAAAGGACATCCTGATTCCCAGCGGTTCCTCTTTAGAATTTATGGCGGGACAGAAATATATAGTGCAGGCAACAGACGTTATAAAAGCCTATTCAGACAGTAGTAATTCAGTAGACATTTCGTTTAATTACATGGAGATCACTTAATGCCTTACATTGGAAGCCAACCAGCAGCACCTTCCGGGCAACTTAGCACAGAAGGTGATTCAGGTACGATCAACTTTACGGAAACTGGTAAAAGTATTTTTATTGAGGACAACAGTAGGATTGACCAGGACGTTACCGCAGATTCAACACCTACGTTCAACAACCTCAAGCTTGATGATGGTGGAGAGATTCAGGAAGCAGGAGGGACTTCAGCAATAACAATCAGTGCGTCAGGTGAGGTTGTAAAGATTGGTCAAGACACGCCAGTAGGCGGCGAGGTTTTAGGTTGGGATGGTGTAAACGGGAAGGCTGTCTGGCAACCATCTTTCACAGGCACAAGTAAGTTTTTCGGATTCCGCATCGATGATTTTTCAGGGTCGCTTTTCCTTGATACAGGCAACGAAATAGGTAGTGCGAATGTGGTCGAATTTGATGTGACCGTTTACACGGATTACACCAACCATACCTATGGTTTTAATCGGTTTAAGATTGAGGGGAGAGATCCTGACCAGTTGGTATTGATGGGCTTTAAGATGGTGGCAGGAGCGACCTATCGCTTTCTCCAGTCTGACTCATCAAACACCAATCACCCACTATTGTTTTCCGCAGACAGGGATGGAACTTCATATAACCCAAGCAGTGCAGTCACAACCTCTGGCACACCAGGGTCAGCAGGGGCATACACAGAAATAGATGTCCCGCTGGATGCACCAGACTTTTTGTATTTTAAGTGCGGCAACCATGCAGGAATGGGTGGTGAAATAATCATAGTGGGGAACTCAGGCGACACATTCAGCGCAGACCAAACCATTGAGTCGTCGAGACAACCTTACATACAACAGTATTTTGACACCTCTGGGATCACACATTCCATAGATTCAACAGGACATCTAATCGTAACTATATAGGTATTATGGCAACAATCGACCTTGGTAAAATCAGATTAAATTGGAGAGGAACTTACGTTTCCACAACCACTTACGAATACAATGACGCTGTTTATTACCAAAACAGTAGTTACGTTTATATCAACACAAACAGTTCTTCTGGCAACACACCTCAAGCCACTGGTAGTTATTGGCAAATTTTAGCTGATGGCACGACTGAGTTAACAACTAGGGGGGATATACTTATCAGGGGTGCGTCCTCTAACGAAAGACTCCCCGCAGGGACTTCAGGGTACTATTTGCAGACAAAAGGATCTTCCGCAAATCCTGTTTGGGCAGAAGGTTCTAGACCAGCCGATCTTCCTCGTTTTGGTTTACTTCCCTATACATGGTCTAGCAGTTTAACTCCACAAACTAAGGGGTCTGCACTATCTGCGTCCTACGATGGTTCTAATAACACGTTTACAGTAACAGGACACGGGTTTCATAACGGTACTAGGATACGTTTTGTTGGCACAAGTAGCATAACCACTAATACAAACTTTGCAGTTGATTACACTTATTATGTGGCAAACAAAACTACCGACACGTTTCAGTTAAGTAAAACTTTTACTTTTGGCTCAACCCCTACGGCTGGTGCAGTAGTAACTGGAAGCACAAATGTAAGTAGTGTCACTAATATGTATAACGTGAAACCTATATCAGATAATTGGTTAGGATGGGATGAAACTACTGAGACATCTTTAATTGAAGGGGGAACCGCAACTGGTAATAAATTAGGGCCGCAAATGCATATGTATTCTGTAGGCGCAAAGATGACTTATTACTGGATTGATAAAAACCACAACCTTTGGTGTTCAGGAAGACAGGGAGTGAGTGAAGACGGTAATTATAATGAATCAGATACTACTGCAAGTGGTGGCTGGACTATTCCTGTAGATTGTGAACACGGTGGTCTGCGAGAAGGGGAACACTTTGTTCAATGTGGGTCAATGGGTGGTTATGCGTGGTGGGCTAGGACTAATAAAGGGGGACTTTTTACATGGGGCCGATCTTATTATGGCGATTTAGGTCACGGAGATAATAATAACCGTAATACACCCCACAGGGTTAAATATTTTGATGATAATGATCTCATTGTGGTTGGGTGTGTGGGAAGTTCGATGCAGTATTCCGATTCTGGTGCAGGATACCCGTCAATGTATGCAGTTTGTGCTAAACGGGGGTCAGGATTAGATTCTGATGGAAGGCCGAATCATGAACGAAGGGAACTATATTCATGGGGTTACGGCGGTTATGGTCAATTAGGTGACGGGACTACTTCGGATCGTAATGTACCCACAAAAGTTTCAAATTTGCCAAATAGTGTAATGCAAATTGCGGTAGGAACAGGATGGATGAATTTTATTATGGTAGTTTGTGAGGAAACTGAATCCTCACAAGAAGATGGAAATATGCGACTTTGGACATGGGGCCAAAATGATCACGGGTTTGGTGCTGGTACTGTATCTGAACGGAAAACTAGCCCTTTTAAGCACACGGGATCTGATTACGCAAAAACGGCATGGATAACGGTTTTTTCAGGGGATTGGGATAACGCTAACGGTGATTTTGCTGCTGACTCGTTTTTTATTGATACGGCTGGTCGTTGTTTTCACACAGGACGAAATGCTTATGGTGGGGGTGGCCATGGTCATGCCAATAACGTAGGGACATGGACGCACACAAACGGGACCATAGGGTTTAGAGAGGTATATTCAACTGAACATACTTCTTGTGCATTACAGGGGGTTCCTGGCACGGGTCATCACGGTCAGACCTTTGGAGCGTGGGGTGCGGAAACCTCGATGTATCTGGCAGGGTATAATGGGCATTATCAGGTAAATCATGCAAATACGACTGCAGCAACCTCATGGCGTGAATACGATGGCACAACGACTGAAGGAGCTTTTTCCATAGGTAACGGACCCTCGGATCAATCTGCAGCCATTCTTTTCCCAAAAGACCGCATAGTTCACGCCTCCCCTGAAATGGTAGGTAATACAGGTACGGTATGGGCTATCGACACAAATTCAGTTTTATGGGTGTGGGGTAACGATGATAATTATGATTGGCATGACGCATCTTCTGGTTCGACTATCCAATTCCCTCGTCCAGTACACAAACCGTTTTCTCAAAGACTAGATTATACTGCTAATCAGCATAATTTGGGGCCAGAGGGTAGGTATATTGCGTTTTTAAAAA
>MDSZ01198560.1_pt1 | contig 10449 bp, 13 predicted proteins | sample 811201 | NCBI WGS metagenome assembly MDSZ01 (sample SAMN05326647, study PRJNA326480) | marine metagenome | isolation source: seawater | place: Indian Ocean: North | collected 2010
AGCTTCAACGCCCCGATCTACGCCAACCTGTTCGACGACGAGGGCGAAGACACCTTCTCGCTGATCTGGTCCCGCCCCAACGGGCGGCGCGGCGACTGAGGCTTCGCGCAAGGCCCCGGCCGAAAGGCCGGGGCCTTTGGCCGTGAGGCGACCGAATCAGTCGCCGCGTTTTTCGATCACTCGGAGCCCCAGCAGGCACTTCTTGCTAGGAAATCACGCCGAGAACGACTATTATAGTCGTAGTTTTGGCGTGCGCGTAGGTCCGTGTGGGAGGTGATCATGCATGATCACCGCCCGACAGTTTCGGGCCGCACGCGCGTTGCTGGGTTGGACACAGGAGACGCTCGCTGACCAGGCCCGGGTCTCATTGACCGCGCTCAAGCGCCTCGAATCCGCCAGTGGTCTCGAGGTCTTTGAGAGTACGCGCGATGAGGTGAGAAGGGCCTTCGAACGCGCCGGCATCGTCTTCCTGAACTCCGATCAGGGCAAGGGAGTGCTGCTCGTCGATGCAAAGAAGGAAAACTGACGTTCGACAACTCGCTGCGTTGGCCCAACGTTCCGCAGTAGAGCCTTGCGTCATCCTTCCGATAAAATCATCGTTAACAATTCCCTCCAGTTTGGATACATCGCGTGATCGGGGGATGTTGTGACCAAAGACGACTTTCTTGATCAGCCGCCGTCCGGGGCAGCGCTCACGGCCTATGACCACGCACATCTGAAGCTCTACGTCCGGCTGCTCGACGCCGAGCGTGAGGGCGCGGATTGGCGTGAGGTTGTCGCGGTGCTGTTCAACCTCGATGCGGGCGCCGATCCGGAGCGCGCCTTGCACGTCTACACCAGCCATCTCGACCGCGCGAAATGGATGACGAAAAGCGGCTTCTGCGAGCTTCTTCAGGGTCGCCTTCATTGAGGTGATGCGCAAACCGCATCACGTCGCGCCCACTTCGTCCTTCCCCCGCCTCGTTCAACCGGGAATCGTATCTGCCGCATAACTCGCGTTGAATGAACTTGCGCAGAGGCAGAGAAGGATGTCCGAAGATGAAGATTGGCGGTCCGAGGCCGCCTATGACTACATTGACAAGCTGACCCCCGGCGATCTTGCCTGGGAGTTCTTGCGTCGTAACCCCGATTACCGGAACGCATACCGTGACTTGGTAGCCACCGGGCGGCTTACCGAAGCCATCGCTCAGGAATTTGCTGAACGATGGGGCTTGCGATTTCGTCGCCGACCCTCGCAACTCGGCGCTCATCCAGCCAATCTTCTGGATCCCGCAAACCGATCCCGCGACACTCCCGTTCACCATCGGACCGAACCCGGCGGGACATCTCCACCTCCGCGTTGAGGATCTGCACGCCCACGCCATCATCGAGCATGATCCTGGCCTGATCCGGCTCGTACTGCGCGGCGAACCCCACGACGTGGCCCTGTTCAACGTCGATGATGCCCGCCCCCTTGGCGCGTTCATCTTATTCGATGAACTGACGCCCGACCGACTGACCGCGGTCGAACGGCTCTGGCACGCGATGTTCGGCAAGCGCGTGCCGCCCGATCCACGCCTGACGCCGCAAAGACGTCAGCGCGCCCGCCAGATGCTGCGCGCCATCGACGCGCGCGCGAGCGGCGCCATCTACCGCACCGTCGCCGAGCATCTCTTCCCCCAGCACAAGATTGACGCAGCATCCTGGGTCGGCGACCCGATCCGGGAGATCACCATCCGTCTCGCCCGCGACGGCATGAAGCTCGTTCGCGGCGGCTATCGGACATTGCTGCGCCGCCCACGCCGGGATCGCTGATACCCGCTCGCGTGTCGATTTTAGCATCTTACTTCGACATCGTCCGGGGCGCCGTCTTCGCGCCACCGTGCTCGCAACCCGCCGCTTATTCGAAGCGGCCGCCCGCGAGACTACGGAGGTGCGATCATGGCCGAAAGAGCCGCCAATTTACCGCCACGCTACCTGAGAACGCAGGAGGCGGCTCGCTTCCTCGGCCTTTCCGAACGCACCCTCGAGAAGCATCGGACCTACGGGACCGGTCCGATCTATCGCAAACTCGGCGGCCGTGTGGTCTATTCCGTCGACGACCTTCAGGCCTGGGCGGATCGCGGTCTCGTCACCTCCACGTCCGATCCGCGCGGCGGCACTGTTTTGCCGGCCAAACGCCAGGCAGCTTCCCCCGCCGCCGGCGGCCGCTTCGCGCGCTGAGGTGGCCGGCCGTGTCGTCCCGCCACACCCATCTCGATGAGCGCGCGCAGCTCGATCTGTTCCGAGCGCTGCCCGGCGATCTCGCTCCGCGGGATGCGCAGGACCTCATGGCCTATCCGTTCTTTTCGCTCGCCAAGTCAAAGCGCCTGGCGCCGATCGACTTCAAAACCGGCTCGGTAAAAATCCGCGTCGAAGCCGTGCCCGAGCACGGCATGGCCACGATCTGGGACGCGGACGTCCTCATCTGGGCGGCCTCGCAGATCGTCGAGGCGCGCGACGTCGGCCTGCGCCCCTCACGCCTGATGGCGACCACCCCCTATGAAATTCTGAACTTCATCGGCCGCGGCGTGTCGCTGCGCGACTACGACCGCCTGAAGGCCGCGCTGGATAGGCTGCAATCGACAACGGTCGCGACCTCGATCCGCCAGCCGACCGAGCGGCGGATGCACCGCTTCTCCTGGATCAACGAATGGAAAGAGCGTGCCGATCATCGCGGCCGGCCGCTCGGCCTCGAACTGATCGTGCCCGACTGGTTCTACGGCGCCGTCCTCGACGACGCGCTCGTGCTGACGATCGACCGCAATTATTTCGGCCTGACGGGCGGCCTGGAGCGCTGGCTGTACCGCCTCGTGCGGAAACACGGTGGCCGCCAAGAATTCGGCTGGAGCTTCGATTTCCCGTATCTCCACGCCAAGTCCGGCAGCCTCTCGCCGCTCAAGCACTTCGCCTACGACCTGCGCGACATCGTCCGCCGCCAGCCGCTGCCAGGCTACCGGCTCACCATCGAGCAATGCCTCGGCGGTCCCGAAATTCTCTCCTTTGTGCCGACCGACCCGGATGCCCTCGGCATCCCGCGCCGTCGTCGCCGGAGCAACTCTCGTCCTGGGGATAAGCTGTGAATAGTCTCGTGCTATCAGGGACCAGCACTGTCGTGCCATCGGGGACCGGACTCTCGTGCTATCGGGGACCGGAATCGTCGATTCCTCGTGCTGAATCAGCAGTTTGCGAGCCCTGTAACTTATCTAACCTAGATTCCTACGGAATCTTTCTAACGCGACCGGGTTTTTCGGCCGCTGTGGACGAGTCCCCGATCGCCGGGAGACCGTCATGATCGTCGCGCTGCTCAACCAGAAAGGCGGCGTCGGCAAGACGACGCTCGCCCTCCACCTTGCTGGCGAATGGGCTCGCCGTGGACAGCGCGTCACGCTGATCGACGCCGATCCGCAGGGCTCGGCGCTCGACTGGTCGCAGCAGCGCAGCCGGGAGGGGCTGGAGCGGCTGTTCGGTGTCGTCGGCCTCGCCCGCGACACGCTCCACCGTGAAGCGCCGGAGCTGGCCCGCGACGCCGACCATGTCGTCATCGACGGCCCGCCGCGCGTCGCCGGGCTGATGCGCTCGGCGCTGCTCGCCGCCGACCTCGTGCTGATCCCGGTGCAGCCATCGCCGCTCGATGGCTGGGCGTCCGCCGAAATGCTCGCGCTGCTCAGCGAGGCGCGCATCTACCGCCCGCAGCTCGCCGCGCGCTTCGTGCTGAACCGCTGCGCGGCCCGCACGGTTCTGGCGCGGGAGACCGCCGAGACGCTGGCGGATCACGACCCGCCCTTGCTCTCGACCACGATCGGCCAGCGCATCGTCTTCGCCGACGTCGTGCAGACCGGCCGGCTCGCCGCCGAGCATGACGGGGATTGTCCCGGCGCGCGCGAGATCGCCGCGCTCGCGGCGGAAGTCGCGAGGATCGGCGCATGAGCGAGCGGTCCCCGAAACGCAGCTTTGCCGCTCGTCCAGCCAATCCCGAAGACTGGATCAAGGCGCCCGAACGCCAGGCCTCCCGTAGCCAGCCCGCCGAGGACTTCTCGGCCCGGCTGACAATCGACGTCACCGCCGACATGCGCGGTCGCATCAAGATCGCCGCCTTTCAGCGCGGCCAGACCGTCACCGACATGGTGCGCGCGCTGTTTGAACGCGAATTCCCACCCCCGTCAGGAGAAGGACAATGACCGGCGTTGTCGCCGCGCCAGTGCGCGTCGGCCGTGCTGCCGCCGAACTGCCGCCCGAAGCATTCACCCAGGTCGAACTCGTCTGGATCGAGAAGCAAACGGAGCACTGGGTTCGCTTCGGCCGCGAGCGGCGCGAGCAGATCCTCGACCGCCGCCGTCGCATCCTCTTCTTCCCTCCCGGCAGCGTCCTCGCGCTCGTGCGCTGGGCGGCGAACGAGCACGGCACCGTTCTCTCGCGGCTCGACATCCTGCGCACGGTCGAGCGCGACGCAGCGTGCCAGACCATTCCGACGGTCACGCCCGGCGCAGAGGTTCTGCTGCACGTCGATGGCTGGCCGAAGGTGGAGCGCGTGCTCCAACTCATCGACGCCATAGAGGCGCGCGGCATCGATCCGATCGAGGTTTCGCCCGACCATTGGCGCCATGTCCACAATCGGATGACCGTCGGCGAAACGCCGCGCGCTTACGATGCGCGCCAGCATCGCGCCTTCCTCCTGCGCCGGGAGATCGGCGCATGACCCGGCTCTCCTACGCCATCGTCACGACGGCGGCCGTGTCGCTTCTCGGCATCGCCTCTGTGGCATCGTTCGCGCCGAAGCTGATCTGGAACGCGTCCGCCAGCACGCCCGTCGGCTTCTATACCATCAACGAACCCGGCCCGGTCGCCGTGACCGATCTGGTCGCGGTGGATGCTCCTGAACCACTCGCCACCTTCCTGTCCGATGGCGGTTACCTGCCGCGCGGCGTGCCGCTGCTGAAGCGCGTCGCCGCGCTCCCGGGACAGCGAGTCTGCCGGACCGGGCTCGCCATCACCGTCGACGGCGTGCCGATGGGTGACGCCCTTGATCGCGATCGTCGCGGCCGTCCGCTCCCGATCTGGCAGGGCTGCCGGTTGGTCGCGAATGGCGAGCTGTTCCTGATGAACTGGCAGGTCCGCGACAGCCTCGACGGTCGCTATTTCGGCCCGCTCCCGGCCTCCGCCGTGATCGGCCGGGCCACCCCTCTCTACACCGACGAGGACGGCGATGGCCGCTTCGTCTGGCGCGCGCCGACGCGGTGACGGCGCGCCCATGACCCTGTCCACCGCAATATGAAGGAGACGACCCATGCCCGTGATCGGTCAATTCATGCGCGAGAATGATGGCTTCATCGGCCACCTGACGACGCTGTCCTTACATCAGGACATCATCATAGTCGCGGCCGAGCCGTCCGATGCGGAGAACGCGCCGGACTACCGCGTCCATGTGCTCGACACCATGAGCAACGAGACCGGCGCGGAGATCGGCGCGGGCTGGAAGCGCACCGGCGAGAAGGCCGGCGAATACGTCTCGCTGCAGCTCGATGATCCGACCTTCGAGCATCCGATCCGCGCCAACCTGTTCCAGTCGGCCGACGACAAGTCCGCTTGGGGCCTGCACTGGAATCGCCCGCCGAAGCGCGGCGAGCGGGATTGAGCGATGCCCGCCGCGCGCCATCAGCCCGCCGTCGGAGGGAGGATCACCCTCCGACGTGCGGCCCTCCTTCTCCTTTCCGGCCTGATCCTCGTCGCACCCGGGGCAAGCCCAGCCGGCGCACAGCAGACGCCGGCCGATCGGCCTTCCCGCAGTGATCCCTATGGCGCTTTTATCGCCGAGGCCGCGCAGAGGTTCGGCGTCCCCGAAGCGTGGATACGCGCCGTTATGCGCGTGGAGAGCGCTGGCGACGTGCGCGCCATCTCCTCGGCGGGTGCGATGGGCCTGATGCAGATCATGCCCGCCACATGGGCCGAACTGCGCGTCCGCCATCGGCTCGGCGGCAATCCCTACGATCCGCGCGACAACATTCTGGCGGGCGCTGCGTATCTGCGCGACATGCACAATCGCTACGGATCGCCCGGCTTCCTGGCGGCCTACAACGCCGGTCCCGGCCGTTACGAAGAATATCTCGCCGGTCGCCCATTGCCGGCCGAAACCCGCGCCTATGTCGCGACGCTCGCCCCCATTGTTGGCGGCGGTGAACTCGCCGGCCCCGTCGTGGTCGCGGTCGCCGATCCGCTCGCATGGACGAGGGCGCCGCTCTTCGTTGTGCAGTCGGCTGGCAGTGGACCTGCCGCGCCGGTGCAGTCCGAAGGCGCGCCCGGTGATGGTACGGCCGCTGCACCGGCGCGCGATCAAGGCCCGGCGGCTCTGCGCACCGATGGCCTTTTCGTCGCGCGCAATGTCCCCGGTGGCCCGCGATGACCGTGTTCGCACCCCTTCGCATTGTAGCGTGCTCTGGCGGGCAAATGGCGGTCCGGAGAGGAGGAGCAGTCAGCACAACCGCACGATGGCGAGATAAAAGCGCGCGATGTGCGGCTTGGTGCGGTCGTGTTTTTTCAGGGACTTACAGAGCATTTGCGCGAGGTGCGCCTGATCGGCGCAGCCTGCGCATGCGCTCTTTCGTTTGGGATTTCCTCGCCTTAGCGCGATGTGCGGGGCCTCGGCCATGAGCGGAGAGGACGATTTCCGCATCCGGCCTGGTCGCATCCGCTCGACCCGTGCTCAAGCTGCGCGGCCCTTCATCGCCCAGGCGCTCGCCGCCGCGCAGCGCGCCGGCGGCAGCGTCTCGCGCTCCGGCAAGATCAGCTCGGGCAACCGCTCGCGGTTCGGGCGCGGTCAGCGCGCGACGGTGCAGGCCAACCGGCTGCTGACCAGCCGATCACGCAACACGGTCATCAAGACACGCGTTGTCCGCCATTCGGCGCGGGCCGCGCCGCTCTCCGCCCACCTCAGCTATCTCCGTCGCGAGGGCGTCACCCGGGATGGTGAGAAGGCCAGGCTCTTCGGGCCAGAGTCCGAGGACGCCGATCCCAAGGCCTTCGCCGAGCGCACCCAGGACGACCGGCATCACTTCCGCTTCATCGTGTCGCCCGAGGACGCGACCGAGATGTCCGATCTCAAGACCTATGCCCGCGAGCTGATGGGGCAGATGGAGAAGGACCTGGGCACGAAGCTCGACTGGGTCGGCGTCGATCACTGGAACACCGACAATCCTCACCTCCATATCATCCTGCGCGGTCGCACCGACGACGGCCAGGACCTCGTCATCTCCCGCGACTACATCAAGGAAGGCATGCGCGCCCGCGCGCAGGATCTCGTCACCCAGGAGCTGGGACCGCGCACCGATCACGAGATCCGCCGCAATCTCGAACGGCAGATCGAGGCGGAGCGCTGGACCAATCTCGATCGCCAGCTCGCCCGCGACAGCTATCGCACCGGCGTCGTCGATCTCGCCCCGCACCCGGACCGCCAGCCCGACGAATTCCACGCGATGAAGGTCGGCCGGCTGCGCAAGCTGGACACGCTCGGCCTCGCCGATCAGGTCGGACCGGGCCAATGGATCGTGTCCGAGAATGCCGAGGCGACGCTGCGCGCGCTCGGCGAGCGTGGGGACATCATCAAGCGCATCCATCGTGGACTGACCGAACGCGGCATCGAGCGCGGCGCGGCGAGCTATGTGCTCGCCGGCGAAAGCCTTGATGATCCTGTTGTCGGCCGGCTGGTCGATCGTGGCCTCGACGATGAACTGAAGGGCACGGCCTATGCCGTGGTCGACGGCACGGACGGGCGCACCCACCACATCAAACTGCCCGACCTCGATGCCGCTGGCGACAGCGCGCCAGGCTCGATCGTCGAGCTGCGCAAGTTCGATGACGCGCAGGGTCGGCGCCGCGTGGCGCTCGCCGTCCGCTCCGATCTCGACATCGAACGGCAGGTCAGTGCGGCCGGCGCTACGTGGCTCGACCGGCAGGCGATCGCTCGCGACCCCGTCGCGCTTGGAGGTGGCGGCTTCGGCGCGGAGGTGCGTCAGGCGATGGACCGGCGTGCCGACCATCTCGTCAGCCAGGGCCTCGCCGGGCGGCAATCGCGAGGTGTCAGTTTTGCGCCGGGGCTGATCGACCAGCTCCGCCAGCGTGAGGTGGAAGCTCTGGGCGCGAAGCTCGCCGCTGAAACCGGGCGTCAGTTCACGAAGGCCGGAACGGGCGAATATGTGGCTGGCACCTACCGCCAGCGCTTCGCGCTCGCCTCGGGCCGCTTCGCCATGATCGACGACGGCCTCGGCTTTCAACTCGTGCCTTGGTCGCCGTCCCTCGAACGCCAGCTCGGTCAGCACGTCTCAGGCGTATCGCGCGGCCCCGGCGGCGTCGACTGGAGCTTCGGCCGGAATCGCGGCCTCGGCATGTAGCCCAATTGAGAAAGGAGTGCCCGCCATGTCGGCGACCAAGATCCTCTGGGGTCAGATCCTCACCGTCTTCCTGATCGTCCTGATGACGACCTGGGGCGCGACACAATGGACGGCCTACCGGCTCGGCTTCCAGCCTCAGCTCGGGCAGCCCTGGTTCGAGCTGGCGGGCTGGCCGATCTACTATCCGCCGACCTTCTTCTGGTGGTGGTACTTCTACGACGCCTATGCACCGCCGATCTTCGTGGAAGGTGCCTATATCGCCGCGTCGGGCGGATTCATCTCCATCGCTCTCGCCATCGGCATGTCGGTGTGGCGGGCGCGCGAAGCGAAAAACGTCGAGACCTACGGCTCGGCCCGCTGGGCGCGGCCGGAAGAGGTGAAGGCTGCCGGCCTCCTCGGTCCAGACGGCGTCGTGCTCGGCAAGCACGAGCGCAAGTATCTTCGCCATGACGGTCCGGAGCATGTCCTGTGCTTCGCGCCGACACGCTCCGGCAAGGGCGTTGGCCTGGTCGTGCCCTCGCTCTTGACTTGGCCGGGCTCGGCGATCGTTCACGACATCAAGGGCGAGAACTGGATGCTGACCGCCGGCTACCGCGCGCGGCACGGCCGCGTGCTGCTGTTCGATCCCACCAACGCGAAGTCGGCGGCCTATAACCCACTGCTCGAGGTGCGCCGTGGCGAATGGGAAGTCCGCGATGTGCAGAACATCGCCGACATCCTGGTCGACCCGGAAGGCTCGCTCGAAAAGCGGAACCACTGGGAGAAAACCAGCCACGCGCTTTTGGTCGGCGCGATCCTGCACGTCCTCTATGCCGAGGTCGACAAGACATTGGCCGGCGTCGCCGCCTTCCTCTCCGATCCGAAGCGGCCGATCGAGTCCACCTTGGCGGCGATGATGAAGACCGCCCATCTTGGCGAGGCCGGTCCGCACCCGGTGATCGCCAGCGCGGCCCGCGAGCTGCTCAACAAATCCGACAACGAACGCTCCGGCGTGCTGTCGACCGCGATGTCGTTCCTGGGGCTCTACCGAGATCCCGTTGTCGCCGAGGTGACGCGCCGCTGCGATTGGCGCATCGCCGACATGGTCGGCGGCAAGCATCCGACCACCCTCTACCTCGTGGTGCCGCCCTCCGACATCAACCGGACCAAGCCGCTGATCCGCCTGATCCTCAATCAGGTCGGCCGGCGGTTGACCGAGGACCTGCAGGCGAAGGGCAACCGTCACCGGCTGCTGCTTATGCTCGACGAGTTTCCGGCGCTCGGCCGCCTCGACTTCTTCGAGAGCGCCTTGGCGTTCATGGCGGGTTACGGCCTGAAGGCCTTCCTCATCGCGCAATCGCTGAACCAGATCGAGAAGGCCTATGGCCCGAACAACTCGATCCTCGACAACTGCCACGTCCGGGTCAGCTTCGCGACCAATGACGAGCGGACCGCCAAACGTGTTTCGGACGCGCTCGGCACCGCCACCGAGATGAAGGCGATGAAGAACTATGCCGGCCACCGCCTCTCCCCCTGGCTCGGTCACTTGATGGTGTCGCGCTCGGAGACCGCCCGGCAATTGCTGACGCCTGGCGAGATCATGCAGCTCCCGCCCTCCGACGAGATCGTCATGGTCGCCGGCATCCCGCCGATCCGCGCGAAGAAGGCCCGCTACTATGAGGATCGGAGGTTCCAGCAGCGCATCCTGACGCCGCCCGGTCTGACCAAACCGGCGAGCGCAAGGGCAGACGATTGGAGCACGCTGGCTTTGCCCGAACGGCCGATGCTCACTACGCCCGTCGCCGTGGAGGCCGGGGCCGATGACGATCCGACGGGTTCCGAGCGCCGACATCAGCCCGAACTGAGCCGCACCAAGACCGTCGAGCGCAAGCCTGTCATCGAGAACGAATTCGAGATCGACCCCCGTGATGACGCCGACGAGGATGCCGCCCGCCTCAGTCGCATGATGCAGACCATGCGCCAGGTCGCGCGCCAGGCCTCGCTCGATCCGGGCGACGGTATCGAATTGTAGGGGGAGCCGGTGACGAAACCTCCCAAAAAGCAGAGG
>MDSZ01237702.1_pt1 | contig 10449 bp, 10 predicted proteins | sample 811201 | NCBI WGS metagenome assembly MDSZ01 (sample SAMN05326647, study PRJNA326480) | marine metagenome | isolation source: seawater | place: Indian Ocean: North | collected 2010
TAAATAATGAAGCTAAAATTAAAATTGGCCAATCTGCTATGGTGTTAGGTTGTGGCAGCGTTGGAATTAGTGTTATTCAAGCATTAAATATGGTTTCCGCATATCCAATTGTTTCAGTAGATTTAAATATCGACAGACTTAATTTTTCAAAATTATTTGGTTCTAATCATACATTAGCCTATGATGAAAATTTTGAGGACAACTGCAAAACTTATTTTGGTTCCTCAGGACCAGATATAATAATCGAAACTTCTGGAAATCCAGATGTAATTAATAAATGTTATTCTATTCTAGCTCCGGATGGGAAGCTGATAATGGTTGGACAACCAAAGTTTGATAGAGAAATCAAATTATCAAATATTTCAAAGATATTTGCTGGTAAACAACTATTTGATAGCACTGGTGGCAAAACCACGCCAGATATAGATATACCTAGATATGAAAGACTAATAAAAACAGGCAAAATAGATTTTGAAAAGATAATAACGAACTCTTATGATATAAAAGACATTAATTTGGCAATTAGCGACCTTGTAAAAGGAAAAACTTTAGGTAAATCAATTATAAAATTTGACTAATTTTTAAATGACAGAATTAAACAAAAGATCAAAAAATTTAAGACTAGAAATTATAAAGCTATCTAAAGCTAATGGAGGTTACCATTATGGTGGAAGTTTTTCATGTGTTGAAATACTCATATCATTGTTTGATAAATGCCTGAATTTTGAAAAAGACAAATTTGTTATGAGTAAGGGACATGCATGTTGGGGATACTATGTTTTACTTCATGAAAGAGGCTACAGGCCATTATTAGAAGGACATCCTCACAGAGATGTACACAATGGAGTCGAGTGGACCACAGGAAGTGAAGGCCATGGAATGCCAGCTGCTTTAGGAATGGCACTAGCAAGAAAATTAAAAAAACAAGAAGGCGAAATATTTGTTTTAATAGGAGATGGTGAATGTCAAGAGGGAACAACATGGGAGTCTTTTCTTCTTGCAAAGCAGCATAAATTAAACAACTTAACTGTAATTGTTGATTATAATAAAATTCAAGGCTCTGGATTTGTAGAGGATATACTGTCAGTAAAAAGTCTAGGAAATGTTGCTAGAGCTGTTGGATGGAAAGTATCAGAAATTGATGGCCACGATTTAGATATTCTCTCAAAAACTTTGAAAGAACAAAAAAATGAGCCTCATTTAATAATAGCAGATACAGTTAAAGGTAAAGGTGTAAGTTTTATGGAAAACCAACCTAAATGGCACGCTAATTGGCCAAGTCCCGAATATGAAAAAAAAGCAATAGAGGAATTATCTAAATGAGAAGAGCGTTTGGTAAAACAATTGTTAAATTAGCTCAGAAAGATGAAAAAATTATTTTAATTTCAGGTGATGTCGAACAAGAAATGGATGAGTTTAAGAAATTATTTCCAGATAGATATATAAATGCAGGTTTGTGCGAGCAATCTATGATTTCAATGGCAGCTGGAATGGCAGCAGAAGGTTTAAGACCTTATGTGTATTCTATAACTCCATTTTTAATTGAACGACCTTTTGAACAAATCAAGATTGATATCGACGAACAGGATTTACCTGTTGTATTAATTGGAAATTCTGATTACCCTTCACATGGTCCAACTCATCGTCCGCTAAATCCAGAAAAATTAATATCTATTTTTAAAAATATTATGGGGTATTTTCCAAGAAGTCAGTTTGAAACAGAGAAAGCGATGTTGGACTCATATATAATGAAAAAACCAGCCATCATTTGTATCAAAAAAGACGGTCTTCCATTTATATAATAAATGAAAAATAAATACGTTTTAATTACTGGAGCCTCTAGTGGACTAGGATACTCATTATTAAAAAAATTTTTAAAGGAAAATTATACTATATTAGCACATTCAAGAAATAAAAATAGTTTAGCTGATATTAGCAAGAAGGAATTTAAAAATATTATAAATATAACTGGAGATCTTTCTAAGAGGAGCACATTAACAAAATTAAAATTAAATTACATAAAATATAAACCGTCAATAATAATTAACAATGCCGGAGTTTATATAAGTGAAGACTTTTCAAATATTAGCGAGTTTCAAATGGAAAGGATTTTTGAGGTCAATTTTTTCGCCATTATAAGGTTTTTAAAAATGATTTTCCTTAAACTCAAAAACTCAAATTGCTTGATAATAAATATTAATTCAATATCTGGTTTAACTGGAAGTCATAAAGAAAGTATTTATTCTGCCAGCAAACATGCATTAAAAGGTTTTTTTGAATCGGCACAGCAAGAATTTCTATCTAAAAAAATTAATTTGTTAAATATTTACCCTGGTGCAATGAAATCAAAAATTACAAAAAAAAGAAAAACATACACAAATTTAATGTCAACATCTGAAGTTGCAGATATTATTTTTGGTATGTGTACCAATTACAAATCTGTGAGATTTGGACAAGTCACATTACTAAGAAAAAAATATTAATGAAAAATAAATATGTCTCATTAAATAAATGTATTAATTTAACTAAGAAATTAAAAAATCAAAAAAAAAAATAGTAATGACTAATGGATGTTTTGATATAATTCATTCTGGTCATGTAGATTATTTAACAAAATCAAAAAAATTAGGAGATATTTTAATTGTTGCAGTTAATTCAGATAAATCCGTAAAAGAACTTAAGGGTAGATCTCGGCCTATAAATAATCTAAAAAATAGAATTAAAGTTTTGAATGCAATTTCTTGTGTAGATTTCATAATTTCTTTTAACCATGAAACACCTCAAAAAATATATGAAAAAATTTTACCAGATATTCTTACAAAAGGAACCCAGTATAGAAATATGGAAGTCTCGGGTGGTAATTCTGTCGTTAGAAATGGGGGAAGAGTCAGTTTTATAAAAATGACTAGAGGTCAATCTACAACAAAGATTTTAAATAAAATTTTGTATTTATGATAATTGTTACAGGTGGCTTTGGTTTTATTGGTAGTAATATAGTTGAAGAATTGAACAATAGAAATATCAATGATATTATAATTGTTGATAAAGTTAGAATTCCACAACATAAAAAATTAAAGTTCAAAAAATTTGTAAATTACAAAAATTTATTCAAATTTTTAAAATTAAAAGAAAATGTTAAGAAAATTAAAATTATATTTCATCAGGGTGCAAACAGTAGCACAGTAGGTAAAAATTTAACTGAATATATTAATGATAACTTTATCTATACAAAAAAAATAATAGATTTTTCAATTAGAAATAAAATCAAAGTTATTTATGCCTCGTCGGCATCGGTATATGGAATAAATAATAAAGATTTCAAAGAAACTTCATTTCCATTATATCCAGAAAATAATTATGGTCTTTCTAAAGCATTGGTTGATTATTATGTATTGAATGTCATTGGTAAAAATAAAAATGCTAAAATAGTGGGACTAAGATATTTTAATGTTTACGGCCCTAAAGAAAATCATAAAAAAAGAATGGCCAGTGTTATTTTTAATTTTAGAAAACAGTTAGTTAGAGATAAAAAAATTAATTTATTCAAAGGCAGCGGGGGTTTCTCTAACGGAGAACAAAAAAGAGATTTTGTGCATGTCAAAGATTGCGTAAACGTAAATTTATGGTTCTGGAAAAAAAATATTAGAGGCATATTTAATGTTGGAACAGGTAAAGCAATATCATTTAATAAAATTGCCAAAGAAGTTCAAAAAAATCTCAAATATCAGGATACTAAGATTAATTATATCAATATTCCAAAAGATATTCTTAGAAATTACCAATCATTTACAAAGGCTGATATTTCAAAACTTAGAAAAGCTGGCTATAAAAAAAAGTTTATTTCGTATAGGGATGGAGTAAAGAGTTATATTAATTTACTTAATTCTTCTTAAAATGACTGACTTTATTAAATTATATTCTTTACTACACTCTAAGGAAAAAAGAATTTTATTGTTAGTAATTGGATTTTTATTTTTTTCGTCAATAATTCAATTTATTGGAATCACAACAATTGTAATTGTTATTGGATTACTAGCTGATCAAGATCAGATACTTAATAACCAAAATATAATTAAAATTTATAATTACTTGGAATTTGAAGATAAACAACCATTTATTAATTTTTTATTTATTTTTTCCGGGTTAGCAATTTTGATTGCAACATTTTTAAGTTTATTAAATAATTATATTATATCAAAAACTTCTACAAGTTTAGCATTAAGAATTGAAAGAGAAATATTTTTTTATTATTTAAATTGTGAATATATTTTTTTTTCAAAAAAATCCATTACAACTTTGATAAATAACATTAAAGATCATGCACCTCGAATTGGTGCTTTTTTTATACCATCATTTTTAACAATTTTTACTAATTTAAGTATGCTACTCATAATACTTGTATCCTTAATGATAGTTGATCTGAAGGTTACTATTTTTTCTGTATTATTAATATTTTTTTCATATACGTTTTTTTTTAATGGTTTTAGAAAAATATTAAAAAAAGAATCTCAATTAATTACTGATAATTTAGTCAATAAAACTAAGTTTATGTATGAAGCGCTATCAAATATAAAAATAATTAAATTTTTTAGAAATTTCAATTTTTTTAAAACAAATTTTTTAATTAAATCTAAAAATATACTTAGCTCACAAATTAAACTTACTATGATTGAGACCTCTCCAAGAGTATTAATGGAATTTACTTTATATTTTGGAACTTTATTAATAATTTGGTATTATTTTAATAGTTTTGAAAAATATAACTTAACAAAAATAATATTTTTTGCTGTAGCATCATCGAAGGCACTTCCAGTAGTTAATGCAATATTTGCTTCAATAGTAAGATACAAGACTGCATTACCATCTCTTAAAACATTCAATCAAGAGTTTTCAGAAATTTCTAAAAAAAGACTTAATATTTATAAGAAAGAAAAAATTAGTTTTGAAAAAAATATTAAGTTAGAAAATATATCGTTCAGTTTTGAAGATAGTGAGTTTGAATTAAAAAACATTAATTTGGAGATTAAAAAAGGAGATTTTATAGGGGTATGCGGACCCACTGGATCTGGAAAAACAACATTAGTCGATATAATTTGTAGTGTATACCAACCCATGAATGGACAATTAAAAATTGATGAAAAAAAAATTCATGAAAAAAATTCTGATGATCTGAGGGATAAGATTAGTTATGTAAGTCAAAATTTTTTTTTAGGGGATATGACTTTATCAGAACTAATATCTTTTGGATCCAATCATGCAAATTATTTAGATGAAGTTAAAGAGGCATCAAAACTTGCAGAAATACACGACTTTATTGAAAGTTTACCAAACAAGTATAATACAAAATTTGGAGACTCTGGTTTAAAACTAAGTGGTGGGCAGCAGCAAAGAATAGCACTTGCAAGAGCACTTTTTAAAAATCCACAGATACTTATTTTAGACGAAACGACCGGGTCTTTGGATTTAATAACGGAACAAAAAATAGTTAGCAACCTAAAATACATAAAAAAAAATATTACAATCATCTTGATAGCCCATCGAGTTGCTTCTCTTAAGGATTGTAATAAGATAATTCTTCTTAATGATGGAGCGGTATCTTCACAAGGAACTTACGAGGAATTGAATTCCAATTCTGAGTTGTTTAGAAATTTATTATAAATTTACAACTTTTTAACTTTAATATTATTAGTTTTAAAAAAATTCCTAGTATCAAATATGATTCTACTATTCTTTAATATTATATTTTTATTTAAATAATCATGATCAGTCATTATTAATGTTAGATCTGAATCTTGTAAATTCTTTTTTGTTATAGGAAATGATCTATAAACTTCTCTAAACATTTTTGTTTTAATTTTTTTTATATATTCATCATTATATTTTATTATAAATTTTTTTTTTAATTTTTTTATTATAAATAGTGTTGGACTCATCCTTAAATCATTTAAGTTTTTTTTATAAGCTGCTCCAATTATAAAAATCTTTGGTTTTTTTGTTTTTAAAAAATTTTTACTATAGTTCTCTATTTTTTTTACAATCCAATCGGTAATAGAAAAATTAATTTTTGCAGCTGATTTGGTTAAATTAAGTTTAACATTTTTTTTTTCAGCAATCCAAGAAAGGTAAAATGGATCGATTGGAATACAATGTCCTCCAACACCTGGACCAGGTTCAAATCTAGTAAAACCAAACGGTTTGGTAGAAGCTGCATTTATCACTTCGTTTATATCTATCTTTAATTTATTTGCTAATATTTTTGTTTCGTTTGCAAGTGCAATATTAACTGATCTGAAAACATTTTCATATAATTTTGTAAACTCTGCTACCTCAATGCTGGAAACAGGTTTTGTAGTTGTGATTTTACTATAAAAATTATTAGTTAAAAAAGCGCAATTCTTTGTCGTCCCGCTTGTTACTTTAGTAATATTAGATATATTAAATTTTTTATTACCTGGATCTTCACGTTCAGGTGAATAGCCTAAAAAAAAATTTTCGCCAATCTTAAATTTTTTTTTTAATTTTTCAAAAAAAATTTGATTTGTACAGCCAGGATATGTTGAACTTTCAATTATAATTAATTGATTAAATTTTAAATATGGTTTTATTAAATCATAAGTTTTCTTTAACGGGCTTAAATCTGGTTTATTATTACTATTTAATGGTGTTGGAACACAGATAATAATTATGTCGCTTTTTTTAATACAAGCAAAATTATTATGAATAAAGAATTTTTTATTTATGTATCTAGTGAAATTTTTATTTGATACGGAAGGAATATAGACTTTTTTTTTATTTAAAAGATCTACTTTTTTTTTATCTATATCTATCCCATTTACATCAAATCCTAGTTTTAAAATTTTAGAGCATAAAGGTAAACCAACATAACCAAGTCCAATCACGCTTATTAAAGCAGAAAAATCGGATATTTTTTTATTTAAAATAGATGAGTTATGATAAGTTTTTGACATAAAGATATATTAATTATAGCCAAAATCATGATAAAGAAAGTATTTTCTAATAATAACCCGAATACTTTTTTTCTAGCAATTTCAATAGCATCCTTAATATTTTTTTACGACATTAAATTTTTACAATTTGACTTTCGATACTTGATAATTTTATCACCTATTTACCTACTTTTTACAAATAATTTATTTAAAAATCTAAATACAAATAAAATAGATATCATAATATTTTTACCAATATTTTTTATAATTTTTCTTCATTCAAATTTATACAGTGTTAATTTTAGTAAATCTTTAATCTCTCTGTTTTCTCTCTTTTTTGTATTTACATTATTAGTAATTAATAAAAAATATATTGGTAGAAGTATAGAAATAGCTGTAATTCTTTTTTTGTTTATTATTGTGTTGGCTTTTTTTGTTTATAATTTTTTTGAGCCTTTAAAAAGTGAATTTAGAAAACTTCATATATTAATTTTTGAACTTTGTAGAGGGGTAAGACTAAATGGTGCAAAATTTATATTTTCTGAAAGTTCACATTTTCAAATCGTATTTATTCCTGCTTTTTATTATTGGATGATTAATTGTAAAAAAAATAATTTACACTTTATTGTTTTATCAGGTATTTTACTTTTTCTTTATATATCTAATATTACCACTAGTGCAATTATTTCTGGAATTTTAATATCTATATACATTTTTATAATCAAATTTTTTTTTAAAGAGATCATCGTTAAAAGAGTACTTATTTTAAATGTAATAATACTTTTTTCAGTACTCTTAATTTTATTTTTTCAAAAATCAGATAACCAAATAAAAAAGTGCCAACTTAAATTAAGGGATATGGCTTCAGTAAAAAGTAAAATTAATCCCTTTTCTGATGAAAAAACTGTAAGCAAAAAAAAATCTAACAAAATAATTGATAAAATATATGAAAAAGAAAATAAGTCTGTTATAAATATTACATCATTCACATACCTGACAAATATTAAATTGGCTCTTGATACTTTAATTAAGAAGCCACTTGGATATGGATTTAATAATTACGAAGTTGCATACAACAAATATGTAAAGGAAGTATTATTTGTAAAAAAATATTATAAGCCCGCCATAGGTTTGAACAGAAACGATGGTGGTTCTACTCTGATTAAGATGGTTGTTGAATTTGGTTACGTTTCTTTTTTATTGTTAATTCCTGTGATATATTTTGCTTTTAATAAAAAAATATCTTTAAACAACAGAGTTTTTTTGAGTACTTTAATACTCACACAATTAATAAGAGGAGTTGGTTATTTTAATGGTGGATTTATTTTAATTTTACTTATTATTTATTTGGCATTATTAAAAAGAATTAAACTTTAAAAATTAAATGAAAAAAAAATTAAAATTCGCAATAATTGGATGTGCAGGTTTTGTTGCAAAAAAGCATGTTTTTATAATAAAAAAAATTAAAGGCGATTTATTATTAGCAATGGATAAACACGATAATGTAGGATTTTTAGATAAATATTTTCCCGGATGCAATTTTTACAAAAATGAGAAAGTTTTTTTTGAATGTGTAAAAAAACTAAAAATAGACTTTGTAGTTATATGTACTCCAAATTATCTGCATTTCAGACATATAAAAAATTCTCTAAAATCAAATAGTAATGTTATATGCGAAAAACCTACAGTATTAAAATACTCTGATTTACAAAAAATTAGAAGATATGAAAATAAAACACAAAAGATTTGTTACACTATATTCCAACTGCGTTATAACAGTGTATTAATAAATCTTAAAAAAAAAATAGATAAACAGAAAAAAACACATAAAAAATTAAAAGTGCAAATTCGATATTTTACTCCAAGAGGTAATTGGTACTTATCTTCATGGAAATCAAATAAAAAACTCTCAGGAGGACTAATATATAATATTGGAGTTCATTTTTTTGACATGATGACTTGGTTTTTTGGCAAGATAAACAAAAATATAATTTATAAAAATAATAAAGATTTGATTAGTGGAAAATCAATATTCAATTCAGCTGAAGTTGACTGGGTTCTATCAACTAAAATAAAATCGAAATTAAATAAAAATTTAAATTCCGAAAGATATATCAAATTTAATTCTAGCAAAATTAATTTTACTAAAAATTTTAACGACTTACATCTTACAACTTATAGAAATATTATTAAAGGAAGAGGTGTAAAAATTTCTGAAATTACTACTACTTTTAAGAATCTTGAATTAATGAGATAAATGCAAAATTTTTTTATACATAATACATCTATAAAAGAAGACTCATCCAAAGTCGGCAAGGGAACAAAAATTTGGCACTGGTGTCATATATCTTCTGGGGTTATGATTGGAAAAAATTGTGTATTAGGCCAAAACGTTTTTATTGGTAAAGGTGTAAGAATAGGTGATAACGTAAAAATTCAAAATAATGTTTCAATATATGATGGAGTGACAATCAAAGATGATGTTTTTATTGGCCCCTCTGTTGTTTTTACAAACATTTTAATCCCAAGAAGTTTTATTAATCAAAAAAAAAAATTTGTTAAAACAATAGTCAGAAAAGGTTCTTCAATAGGAGCAAACTCAACTATCATTTGTGGTAATAATATTGGTGAGTATTCAATGATTGGTGCCGGTTCTTTAGTTACAAAAAATATTCAATCGTACAGTTTGTATTATGGTCATCCCGCAGAATTCAAAAATAAAATTGATAAAAATGGAAAAAAAATAAAATGAATATTGATTTTTTATATTTAGGAAGACAAAAATCAAGAATAAATAATATTTTAAAAAATAAAATACATAAAGTTCTTAATCATCAAAAATTTATTTTGGGTCCAGAAAATACTGATTTAGAAAGTAAACTAAAAAAAATAACAAATTCAAAGTATTGCTTAACAGTATCAAGTGGGACCGATGCTTTAATAATTGCATTGACTTCGCTGGGAATAAAAAAAAACGACGAAGTAATTACAACTCCTTTTACATATGTTTCAACAGTTGAGGCTATTTGCAGAGTAGGTGCAAAACCCATATTTGTAGATATTCAAAGTTCAGACTGTTTAATAAATACTAATTTAATCGAAAAGAAAATAAATACTAAGACAAAAGCAATAATTTTCGTATCACTCTTTGGCCAAGTACCTAATGTTAATCATATAAACAGGCTTGCAAAAAAATATAAATTATTGACTATTGAAGACGCAGCACAAAGTTTTGGTGCATATTATAAAAACAAGCCTAGTTGCAATTTATCAACTATTTCATGCACCAGTTTCTTTCCTAGCAAACCTTTAGGATGCTATGGTGATGGGGGTGCGATTTTTACTAATAAAAAAGACTTATTTAAAAAGTGTAATATTTTAAGAAAACATGGTCAAAATAAATCTAAATATAGATATGAAGCACTTGGTTACAACGCTAGATTAGATACATTGCAAGCATCAGTTCTCTTAACGAAATTAAATTTTTACAGAGATGAAATAA
>MDSZ01249849.1_pt1 | contig 10449 bp, 9 predicted proteins | sample 811201 | NCBI WGS metagenome assembly MDSZ01 (sample SAMN05326647, study PRJNA326480) | marine metagenome | isolation source: seawater | place: Indian Ocean: North | collected 2010
AGTCGTGGGTTCTCCATTCCGCCAAAGGGGAATGCTGCAGGGAGCACAAGCAGGTCGTAACGCTCCCACGCATACTTGCCGTAGAGCCCTTCGGCAGCCACAAGCATGTCCTCCATTTCGGCAAATTCGTATTCTGCGGCATCGATCAAATCCGAAGTGGCGTACACCCCGGTATGCGCTCCGACACTGCGGAATTCGACATTGCCCACGGCCAAAGCGAGGAGGTAGGATGGGATGGGCTGCTCCATGACGAAGTCGTAGTGGCCATCGGCTGATTTTTCGGTCGGGTTGACGGCACTCATCAAGGCCATCAATTCGGTGGGCACCTCCACATGGGCTTCGTAAGTGAAGCGAACGCCAGGGCTGTCCTGACAAGGCACCCAGGTGCGTGCGAGGATGGCCTGGCTTTGGGTGAACAAGAAAGGCGACGCGCCTTCGACCCAGAGAAAGGCTGCCGCATCAGGGGAGGTGGTGTAAGCCACGCTGACCTCTTGGGTGCTGCCTGTCACAGGGATGCTCAAAGGCTGTCCCAAAAAAGGTCTCACTGGCGCGAGTTCGAACGGAGCTTCTTGGCCGTCGACGGTCACGCTGTGAATGGTCAGGTCGCGACAATCGAGCAACAAGCGTTCTGCGTCCTTCGCCGTTTGGATTTGGTAGGTGGCCGTGGCGGTGATTTGGCGTTGGTCGAAATCAACCCTGGCGTCCCACTTCAAATGCGTGGTGACGGCTTCGTCTGGCTTGCTGAAGCTGTGGTGGTCGGTGGCGCGTTTCATGTCGGCGACGAGCTGGGATTTCTTGGAGTGAGACGCTTCAGGTGCCGCACAACCGACGGAAACCAAAAGCAAGCCCCCCACGAGGGATTTGAGCATGTTCATGGCTGTGATTTGGTGCGCCAAGGTAGCGCCTCTGTCACGAACCCTTGGAGGCAGGCTTGTGTCCTGTGACACCACGCCCCACGAAGACCACGACCAAGGTCCCGAGTGCAGCTTTCACCAGCAACGGTGGCATGAGATCAAGCAAGTTTTCCACAAGAGAAACCTCAACGGGGATGATGCCGCGTTGGTAGGTCAAGCCGAGGAGCACAATGACCAACTGTCCCAGCAACAGGAGCAAGGCGGAGGCGCCGTAATGCATGCGGGTCACCTGTTCAGCGAACCATCCAGCCACCAAGGCCCCAATGGGAAATGCGAACAGAAAACCTGCGGTGCTTCCCGTGAAGTGAATCCAACCTGACGCGCCATCGGCAAACACGGGGGCACCGAGTCCCCCAGAGACGAGGTACAATGCCACCGCTGCCGTCCCCACCTGCCAACCCCACAACACTCCCCACAAGACCACGATGAGGCTCTGCGGGGTGATGGGCAGGGTTCCTTGAAATGTCCAAACTTGAGGAGACAGCCATCCCATCAGAGCCAAGCCAAGCACCACAAGGAGGGTGCTGTCGACCCAGGTAGACTGCCATTGAATGTGCTGACGGAACATGGAGTTAGTTCGATTGACGCGCCTCTTGGTCGCGTTCCAAGTCGAACGTGATGGCGTTGTTGTCGCGGTGCACATCGGCTTGGAGCCCCTCGGCATCCAAGGTGACGGCACTCAACTTGCCTTGCGAGGGTACTTCCAAGGTGTAATTGACATCCACCCATGGCCAATCTGCTGCGAGGATTTCTCCGTCAGCCAACGTTCGGTGGCCGCGCATCATGACAAGGGGGATGTGAACGAGGGTGGTGGAGCCATTCTCCCACGCCAACGTGACATCTTGTGGCATGGGCATGTCACCGCGACGGCTGAGTTCCAACGTGACCGTCCCTTCGTTGTTCACCACGGATTCGACGGCGTAGTCGACGGCATCTGTGGTGTGCATCATGTATTGGAAGTACCAATCGAGTTCCAAACCTGAGGCGCGTTCCATCTCCCGCTTGAAGTCGTTGGGGCCGGGGTGCTTGAAGGCCCAGTTTTTAAAGTACGTCCGCATGGCTTCGTCACGCACCTCTGTGCCCATGACCGCGCCGAGTTGCTCAACCAAGACCTCGCCCTTGCTGTAGGCGCCGACGCCGTATGCGCGGTTGGTTTTGTAGTGGTCGGCGTGCGTGATCAAGGGCTCTTCGTTGCCGGAGAGGTTTTGGTTGATGTAGCTCGCATAGGCCCACTTGTGCGGATTTTCATCGGATTTCATGGGGTCGGCAAACAGGCTGGCCATGCAGCGCGACTCGGCCCAAGACGTGAATCCTTCGTCCATCCACTCGTGGAGGCTCTCGTTGGTGGCCACCATGCCTTGGAACCAACTGTGTGCCATTTCGTGAACGGTGACGCCCACCAAGCTGCGCAAGGAGCGCTCTCCTGTGATCAAGGTGATCATGGGGTATTCCATGCCGCCGTCGCCTCCCTGAATCACTGTGTACTCGGGGTACATGTAGGGGCCGATGTCCTCGTTCATGTAAGCCATGGCTTGCGCAGCATAGTCTGCAAGCACCGTCCAGTTGCTGTCGATTTCTGCGTTGGCTTGGTGAATCAAACGAAGGGTGACCCCATCCACATCGACCGCCTCTTCGATGAAATCGGGGTCGGCGGCCCATGCGAAGTCGATGACGTTGCTCGCCTTGTAGTGGTGGATGGTTCCAGGCAGGCCTGTGGGCATGGGCGACGACGTGGTGGATTGCTTGACGCCTGTGGCGCCGATTCCGTAGCCTTCGGGTAGGTGGATGTGCACGTCGAAGTTGCCCCAAATCCCATGGAACTCACGTCCGATGTAGGGGTTGGTGTGCCAACCGTGGTGATCAAACTCACACAGCTTGGGGAACCATTGGGTCATGCTGTATTCCACGCCCTCTTTGTTCATCCATCCTGAACGGCGGATTTGACGAGGGACTTGGGCTCTCCAATTCAGCTCAAACATCACGGATTTGCCCGGTCGCAATGCGCGCGGCAACCCCACTTCCAAAATGGTTCCGTCCTCGACAAAGGCCACGGGCTTGCCATTGACCTTGACGGATTCAATCCGCTGCCATCCCCACTCGTCTTCGGGGAGTTCGACAATGCGGCTGCCCACGCGACGGTCAGGGTCAGAGATGGACCGCGACCGGACATCCATCATGCTGCCCGGTTGGAAGGCATTGAAGAACAAGTGCCAAAAGACCTTGTCTAAGCTTTCAGGGCTCTTGTTGGTGTACACCACCTTCATGTCGCCTCGGTACTGGTGGGTGGCTGTGTCCACCACGACGTTCATGTCGTACGACACCTGTTGTTGCCAACCGGGGTATTGACCAAGCGCGAGAGGACCTGTCAACATGCCGAGTACGAGGGCCAAGGAGAGTGAGAAGAAATGCTTCATGGGGGAAAGTCAAAGAGAAGAGCGAAGGGCAAGCATCTTCAGCAGGCCCACGGCGGCTTCGACGCCCTTGTTGCCGTGCTTCCCACCCGAGCGGGCAGCGGCTTGTTCCGCAGTGTCGTCCGTCAGCACGCAAAACATGACTGGCTTGCCTGTGTCTTGGTTGACGCGAAGAATGCCGTGAGCTGCCGCACTGCACACGTAGTCGAAGTGGGCGGTTTCGCCGCGAATCACCGACCCTATGCAGATGACGCCATCGATGTCGTTGCGCTCGGCGAGCCATTGCGCACCCAACGGCAACTCGTAGCTGCCGGGCACCCAGTGAACGGCAATGCTGGCCTCAGGGACCCCAGCTTCTGCCAAGATGTGGCGTGCACCGTCGAGCATGCCGCCTGTGTAGGTTTGGTTCCATTCAGACACAACGATGCCCACCTTGAAGTGGGCACCGTTGGGCAAGTCTTCAGACTTGTAGGAACTCAGGTTGTTTCCTGCCGTAGCCATGAATCAGCGGGCGAGAGACGCAGCCAAGCCAATGGCATTGGCAGCATACGTCGAATTGGGGAAGTCCTCCGCGAGGTTCTCCAGGACGCCGCGGGCCTTGTCCTCATTGCCGAGTTCAATCAAAACAAGAGCACGCTTGTACGAGCACATGGGAGAGAGGGCCTTGGCTGCCAAACCAGATGCAGCGCGTGACGCTGCCGATGCGAAGTGGCCTTCCGCGCCTTCGAGGTCCCCGAGTTCCACCAAGCAGTCGCCGATGTTGGCGTCCGTCAAAGGACCGAAGACATCGTCGCTGAAACCAGCCTGGTTGAAGGCGTCGACAGCTTCGTCAAAACGGGCTGCGTCGCGATGCATGATGCCAAGCTCAAACGCCGCACGTGCCGCAGCAGGGGTGCCGCTGTGGTCGCTGAGGATTTCTTCGAGGCCCGCGTTCAACCCGTCACCCAACATCGCGAGGTCCGCGCTGTCCTTGGCGAAGTAGTGCTCTGCCATGAAGGCCTCTTCTTCTGCGGCGGTGTTCTTGGGAGCCACCACCAGGCTGCTGTAGCCGATGACAATGAGAATGAGGGCTGCAGCACCACCCAATCCGAGTGTAAGCTGCTTGCGGTTTTTGTCTACGAATTGCTCAGACTTGCTGTACAGCTCGTCCACATTCACAATTGTTTCTTCTTGGTTCGTTTTCTTCGCCATGAGATTTGGGTAACGGAGGCCAAAAATAAGAAATTCGCACTATGCGGCTCGAACATCTTCATTTGGTTCATTTCAAAAACCATTCCGGCGCGGATGTAAGCCTCGGTCCGCAGGTCAATTGCTTCCTCGGAGACAACGGCAGCGGCAAGACCAATGTGCTCGACGCGGTGCACTATCTGTGCTTTTGCAAGAGCTACTTCAATCCCATTGACGCTCAGAACATCGCCCACGGCGAGCCCTTCATGTTGATTCAAGGAGATTTTGACCGCCTCGACACCAAAGAGCGTGTGAGCTGTGGGGTTCAACGTGGTGCCAAGAAGCAATTCAAGCGAAACGACAAGCCCTACAAGCGTTTGGCAGAGCACATCGGACGGTTTCCCGCGGTGATGATCGCGCCCGACGATGCCGAGCTCATCCAAGGGGGCAGTGAGATGCGTCGAAAGTGGATGGATGCCGTCATCAGCCAGTACGATCGCTCCTATCTCGAGGCGCTCATCGACGTCAACAAGGCACTTGTTCAGCGCAACGCTTTGCTGCGGTACTTTGCAGAGAACCGAACCTTCGATGCGGGGCTGTTGGCGCCGTGGAACGCACGCATCGCCCCCAATGCGGCAGTGATCGCCAAGGCCCGCAGGTCGTTTGTCGATTCGTTTTTGCCTGGATTCCTCGCAACGTACGAGGAAATTTCAGGTGGGGCAGAGCAGGTGGGGTTGACGTTGACCACCCACGTCAGCGAGGATGCCGAGACCATCGAGGCCAAGATGCTCGCCGCCCAAGACGAGGACCGTCGGTTGCGGCGCACCACGGTGGGGGTGCACAAAGATGACGTGGTGTTCACGTTGGGCGACCATGCCCTGAAGCGCTTTGGAAGCCAAGGGCAGCAGAAGTCGTTCTTGGTGGCCATGCGTTTGGCGCAGTTGTCCTTCATCGAGGAAGCCACAGGGGTGAAGCCCATTTTGTTGCTCGACGACATTTTTGACAAAATCGACGAGAAGCGGGTGGAGGCGCTCATGAAGCGCGTCACCAACGGCACGTTTGGGCAGGTGTTCATCACAGACACCCACTTGGGCCGCATCCCAGACATGTTTGCCGTGACTGGGGCAGACGTCCGGGTGTTCGAAGTGCAACAAGGCGAAGTCATTCCCCAAATTGCAGACGCATGAAAAAGCGCAGACGCCCCGTCTTGAGAAATTCGGCCGACTACGAGCGTGCTGAGAACAGTTCTCGTCCGCTTGCAGAAGTCATCCAGCACTTTCTGCGTGTGTCCCGCATGCAGGGCAAACTCGACGAGGTGGAAGTGCGAGAGGCGTGGCGTGAAGTGTTTGGGACAGCGATCGAAAATCGCACCCGCAAACTGCACCTCCAAAAAGACGGAACCTTGCTCTGCATGCTTGACAGTGGCCCCCTGAAGGAAGAGTTTCAGCACGGCAAGCAAGACATTGTGGACCGCTTGAACGAGCACTTGGGACGTCCCGTGGTCCGTCAAGTGCGCATCCTGTGACTTCTTTTCGCGCTCATACAAAGCGAATGCCCGACCTTTGTTTATCGAACCATGAATGCGACCACGTCCAAAGTTTTGTGGGGCCTCGGCCTCGCCACGATTGCAGTGTTGGCCTCTTGGGCCACTCGGCCGTCGTACCTCCATGCCGAGGCGCAACCCTACCACAGCCGGGCGTTCATGTCGGCGTATGCCGACTTGCCTGACACGTCCAACGCCTTGTTCACGGGCAGTGGAAAGTGCGCAGGTTGTCACGGTGCAGATCCCGTGGGGTATGCGAGCGTAACTGCGGAGGGGCACGACATCAATCCGACGGACCAGTGGCGCAGTTCCCTCATGGCCAACAGCGCCAAGGATCCGTTTTGGCGCGCAAAGGTGGTCCACGAAGTGGCCATCAATCCTGACCACCAATTGGAATTGGAGGACAAGTGCACATCGTGTCACGCCCCGCTCGGACACTTCAATGCCCACCACCTCGGCGAGGAGCACTATGCCATGGCGCAGCTGTTTCACGACACATTGGCGATGGACGGTGTGAGCTGCGTGGCTTGTCACCAACAGGCGCCCACGGTCGGCAACACTTTCAGTGGCGTGCTCGACTTTGACAGCGCCATGATCTATGGGCAGTATGGGGCAGGCAAGGACGACGCGCCGCTGCACACGCCCCCGATGGTGACCTACACCGGGTACAACATTGGCTACGGAGCGCACGTGGACGGATCTGAGGTCTGCGCCGGTTGCCACTCGTTGGTGACCCAAACGGCGGACATGGAAGGCAATCCCACGGGTCAAGACTACGTGGAACAAGCCACGTACCACGAGTGGTTGAACTCGGCCTACGCCGACGATGGCGCATCTCCCACGGAGTGTCAAGATTGTCACATGCCCAAAGTGGAAGAAGGAGTGGTCATCAGTTCGGGCTACCTGTTCCTTGAACCGCGTCAGCCCTACAGCAAGCATTTGTTGGTGGGGGGCAACGTTCAGATGCTTGAAATCATGCGCGACAACATCGACGCGCTGGGCTTGACCGCCACGGAAGAACAATTCGACAGCACCATTGCTTGGACCCGCGACTTGCTGCGCCACGAAACGGTGGAGCTGTTGGTGGAAGACCCTACGTGGGTGGATGACTTGGGTACATTGAGTGTCAGCGTGCGAAACAAGGCCGGACACAAATTCCCTTCAGGCTATCCGGCTCGCCGTGCTTGGATTGAGGTGGTCGCCCATCAAGACGGCGACACCCTTTGGCACAACGGGAAGTGGGAGGACGGCGGATTCCTTGTGGGCGTGGACGAGGGTGGACTCAGCACCTTTGAGCCCCATTACACGGACATTGTCGAAGAGGATGAAGTGCAGGTCTACGAGCTTGTGGCGGTTGACGTGACGGGCACACCCACCAATGTGTTGGAACGTGCGGCAGGTTCTGCCAAAGACAACCGGTTGCTTCCCCTCGGATTCAGCCACGCCCACCCTGTTTACGACACGACCCGCGTGGAGGGCGCGGCATTGATGGACGACGACTTTGTTGAGGAAGCCGCGGCGGGATTGGACCGAGTGCACTACGCCATGACCGCCACGCCCACGTCCAATGCCAACGTGACAGTGGATGTGCGCGTGTGGTACCAAAGCATGCCCGCGCGATGGGTTGCACCGATGTTCGACATTCAGGACAGCACCATCCAGGCGTTCCAGGCCCTGTTCGAAGACCAAGGCGCGGCGCCCGAATTGGTGAGTGCGACGTCCTTGTCGATCCCCGTGACGACTGGCACAGCCGAGCTCGCCGGCAGGGCTGCGTTGCGTGTGTATCCCAATCCGGCTCCCATGGGTCTGGTGACCGTTCAAGCGCCCGACGCGGCGATGGGTGGGTTGTGGGAACTCTACACACCCGCAGGTTCACGCGTGACTCATGGAGCGGTCAAACGCAACTGTTGGCAGCTCGAACTTCCTCTGTCGGCAGGCACCTACGTACTGCGCGTGCACCACAATGACAAGACGTGGACGCGGCGGATTGTGCGGCGGTAAAGCAAGCTACAAACCCAGCAAAGCGGGCTCAGGTGCCTTAAAGGTGGTCGTTGGCCAGGTTCGCCAATTCGGAGCGCTCACCCTTCTCGAGGGCGATGTGGCAGTACAATTCTCTTCCGCGTAGCCTGTCAATGACGTAGGTCAGGCCATTGGATTGCTCATCCAAATAGGGCGTGTCGATTTGACGGATGTCGCCGGTGAGGATGATTTTGGTGTTCTCGCCTGCGCGGGTGATGATGGTCTTGACCTCATGCGGCGTCAGGTTTTGGGCCTCGTCGACGATGAAAATCACGTTGGACAGCGAACGGCCACGGATGTAAGCCAATGGAGAGATTTGGATTTTGCCCTCGGCCTTCATGTCCTCGATGGCCCGCGCCTTGCGTTCGTTGGGGCCAAACTGGTTTTTGATGAAGTTCAAGTTGTCGAACAGGGGCTGCATGTAGGGGTTGACCTTTTCCTCAGCGTCGCCAGGCAAAAAACCCAAGTCCTTGTTGCTCAGCGCCACGATGGGACGGGCAAGGATGATCTGGTCGTAGCGGTTCTTTTGTTCCAGGGCGCCCGCAAGTGCAAGAAGCGTTTTTCCCGTTCCCGCCACCCCGCAAATGGTCACAAGGTTGATGTCAGGGTTCTGAATGGCGTGAAGGGCAAAGGCCTGCTCGGCATTTCGCGGCTTGATGCCATACGCGTAGGACTTGTCTACCCGTTCAATGTTGCGCTTCTTCTCGTTGAAGAATCCCATGGCACTGGCCGAGCCATCCTTCAGGATGTAGAAGTGGTTGTTTTGGCGGTCGTCGCCTAGCGCCGTGATTTTTCGGCTGTTGCCATCCACATACATCTTGCGGATGACATCGCTGTCCACACCGTCAAGTGTGGTGCGGCCGGTGAACATGTGCCGGTTGTCCTTGACTTTGCCTGTCTGGTAATCCTCGGCAGGGAGGTTCAGCGCCTTGGCCTTGAGGCGGAGGTTGATGTCTTTTGACACGAGGATGACCTTGGACTCAGGTTCTTTGGCTTGCAAGCAAAGTGCGGCGTCCAAAATCTTGTGGTCGTTGGTCCGCTCTGAAAACACACTCGATGCATTGCCGTCAGGGCAGTCGGTGTCCATGATGACGCGGAGCTGTCCATCCATGGCATTCTCAACGGGAATCCAATCCTGAAGGGAATGAGATTGACTCAGCCGGTCAAGGATGCGGATGCACTCACGGGCTTCGAAGTGTTTGGTCTCATTGCCCACCTTGAAACGGTCCAATTCTTCCAACACAGTGATGGGAATCGCCACCTTGTTGTCCTCGAAGTTGGTCAGCGCACTGTGGTCAAACAACAACACACATGTGTCAAGCACAAAGATTTTGGTGGTCACATCCTTCCGGCCTTGTGAAGTGGGAGCGGCCTTCTCGCTTGATTGATTCGGCATGGGTTGCGCTTTGCCGACGCGCTTTGGTCCAGGAAGTGTGGCCATGTCGAGTGTGGTTTGGGCCTGCCTCGGGATGAGACGAAGTTGGTGATGCCAAGAACAGCTTCCAAATTATTCCGTCTCCGCCGCTTTCCCTCGGCAGGGGACGTCCCAATTCTTCACACCCAAAATTGCAAGCTTGTGAACAACCTACACGGGAACTTCCCAATCGTCGTCGCCATCCATTTCGGGGTCGTCCTTGCCCAAATACACATCGAGCAATCCGTCAGGAAGGTCCAAGACCAAGGTTTGGGCGTCACGCTTCACATCGATGGTCACGTGTTCGGGCAAAGGGATGAATCCCGTGTTGCCTTCCCCAAAGTCCACTTCTAGCATGGGGTACGCACCTTGGTCAACCACGTGAAGAATCGTGCCTACGGCTTCATCACTGGCCCTGTCCACAGCTGTCCAGCCCTGCACCTCGTGGAAGTAAAACTTTCCCTCGGGCAAGGGCGCCATGTCACTCAGTGGAAGCCACACGTCCTTGCCTGCGAGGCCTTTGGCTTGGTCTTCCGTATTGACGTCGGACAAGCGCACCACGAAGCGGTCCTTGTTGACCTTGATGGATTCCACGGCATAGGGAACCAGAATGCTCTGCTGCGGGATCCAAAGGGTGGTCACATCCATGTATGCCGCCTTGTCATCCACGTCCATCCACAGCACCACTTCGCCTTTGAAGCTGAAGGGCTTTGTGATTTTGCCCAAAAGGAAACACTGGTCTTGGTTCATGGCTTGCGAAGTTCGTGAATTGGAGACATGAAAAAAGGCCGCGAGTGCGGCCTTCTTTCAATTGTCGTTAGAGAGGGAAGGGCCAGAAGGTTATTCAGCGTCGTCCTTTTTTTCTTCTTCAGCAGGTGCTTCCTCAGCAGCGGGTGCTTCCTCAGCAGGTGCTTCTTCAGCAGCAGGCGCTTCTTCTTCAGCAGGTGCTTCTTCAGCAGCAGGCGCTTCTTCTTCAGCAGG
>MDSZ01024587.1_pt1 | contig 10448 bp, 7 predicted proteins | sample 811201 | NCBI WGS metagenome assembly MDSZ01 (sample SAMN05326647, study PRJNA326480) | marine metagenome | isolation source: seawater | place: Indian Ocean: North | collected 2010
AGAGTTTGGCAGTCATTTGCAAAAACGAAATATTTTGTAGAAGATCATTTCCACCGATAGACATGACTATATGGCTTGCTTCATTAAGCCCTTCCTCAGATAACTGAGTATCTGCCAGATCTCTCATTGTGTGTCCATCAACTGCCCTGTTGTTAATTTTTATTTGTGGATTACCTTTATACATCGAATTTAAGTGAGATACAACATCTTTTTCATTCGTTTTGACGTATGAAGTATTGTCAATAATGCTGTCACCCAATAAATAAATTTTATTCAAAAGACAACCCCGGGGATTGTTTCCATTTTTTAATGTGTTTTTTCACTGTTTCTCTCCAGATCTCTTTTAAGCGCTTTAACATGATTTCCTAACATGCAAAACTGCACCCGGTATATAAGCAGAAAGGAGTGCAACATACTGGAAAGAATTACCATATTGGGTTGCTACTTTATACCAGATACAATTTCGCATATTACCCCGTCTTTCTAATTTCTTCGATATATGCTTCTTGATCTCTTGAAGAAGCTACTGAAACCTTAGGAAATAGCTTTTCTCCACAGGGAACACACCAAATACCATTGTGTTTTGACCAGTATCCTTCTGAGTTTTTACTAAGGCTTACTTCACAATCGTTACATGTCCCTGAATACTTAAATCTTAAGAAGAAAAGTTGTAGGCATGCATGATGCCTCCAGAAGTTGTTGTCCCAACTTAAAAAAGGTGAAATTAATTCGCCTGGATAGTAGCCGTGTTTACATACATTACATAGGCCTTGATATCTTGAATATAGGGGTTGATCTGAAAGTAATCTTCTAACGTTGCTCAATCTGCACCGCCTGAAGTAATTCTGTTTTTAAATTATTTTTGCTCATCCGGTATAAGCTTTTTACTTATACCTTTATTTTGTTTTATCTCCTAATACTTATATATGGAGATTTTTGTTATATTATTCCGGTTCTAATTTATTTTTTTCTTCAAGTTTTGCTCTAGCCTTTAAGATAGCCATAGAGTCATCAACATGTTGATCAAAAAATCCTTCTGGGAATTTATTACTACTAAATCTACCTAATTCATCAATTTCTGACTCAGTAAATTTTGTTTTACCGTCAATTCTTTCAACAAAGAAAAGGCTGAAAAGTCTATTCAATGACTGATCAGATTCAACGACCTCTCTTCTTAACCTATTTACAATATGGTCAGAGTGAGTTTCAATAATCATTTGTACATCATTTTTAGCAAATTCTATAGCAAGATTTGCAAAACGTTGCTGACCAGCTGGATGGATATGTTCCTCAGGTTGTTCTATAAGAAGAGTATCTCCAGGTTTAGATGCTAAACAAAGGAGAATTATTGGCGCTAATTGGCTAAAACCTACTCCTATCTCTGTCATTTGTACGCTCCTGTTTAAATTTCTTGGAGTGACATATGCAACAATATCCCCTCTTTCAGTATCTTTTTGAGTGGTAAAATTATCAGCCAGATCAAAGAATTGAAGCCACATATTCATTGCGTCTTGAAGTTTTATATTCTGTTCAACTGTAAATTTAACATTTCTTTTGTTTGCTGGTTTCTTAAGGTCTTCATCAGTTATCTCAGGCACTGGGGCTGTAATATTTTCATCTTTGAATCTATGGAAATAGGCAAAAAAGAATTCTCCATTAGGCCCAAAAGGAGCATTCGTTGGGAAAGAAGGAGGCTCATCTTGAGCTATAACTAGTTCAGATAAAGGACCAAGGTACTTGATGCCTTTAAATTGTTCACGTATTAACAAAAGCTGACTATGTAAATCCCCTTCATGTGAGAATTCGATATTTTCTAATTCTCCATTTTCGTTTTTTTCTGTAGTAATTAGGACTGCCTCTCCTTCAAATAGTGGTGAATTTTGTATTAAATTATAAATAAACGAATATAAATCATCGGTGTTTTTTGGTTCGAACATTTCTTTAAGCAAAAAAGATAACTGAAATGTAGTCTGTCTATTTATTAATATATATTTTAATAATAGGTGTTCAATTATTTCCTCAAATAACCTGTTAGGGTTTCCTAAAATAGATTTAAGGTCACTATACATTTCACTTTTTGTATAGTTATCAGGTGCGTCTAAGTCTCTTTGAAAATTTTCTTTATTGTATAAGTTTAAAATATGTAAGTTTTCTTGAATTATTTCGAAAAAATTGAAAGAATAGTATTCCCAATCAGGTTCAGTATTTTCAGGATATTTGAAATCATGTTCCATTTCATCAACTATATTTAAATCAAATCTTTGAATGTAGAACATTTCTTCATATAAAAACTGTATAAAATCCTTCCAATCTACTTCAATACGACTTGCACTATCCTTTTCTGGGTTTTGTGGGGGGCCTATAAATTCCCTTATATCATTTCCATACTCTCTATAAAAATCCATGAAGGATTCTTTATCATAAAGATTGTACGAAGAAGAATCTACACCTAAGTTTTTATTAATTATTTGATCTATACCTTCTTGATCTTTTTCAAGCCTAATGTTCTCGGTCAAAACATTACGTAATAAATTAGTAATTCTTGTTGCAATGTTATTTAATTCTCGTTCTTTTGAATCAAAGGCAACATTAGCTGTAGGCATACCTCCTCTTATTTCACCTATTAGGTCAATAGAACTATGTTCAGACTCGTCTAATTTTTTGATATCCTTTAATCCAAAATTTTTATAGTTAGTGATAGGGATATCACTATATTTTTGTTTTTCAAAAACATACCCGCCGGTCATATTTACTATATTCTCTCTATCGTTTAGATAATAAATAAAATCATGGATATTCATATTTTTATATTTATTTCTTTGATATTCTTTAGAAAGGTTCCAAGCAGGTCTAAATGAATTATTCTCAAAACCAGTTTCTTCATAACCTTTAGGAAATGGAGTTGTCGTCCTATCTAGTATGTCTCTAACTTGAATAGTGTTAACGGTGTAAGTTTCTTCAATTGGAGTACCTGGTCCCCATTTTTTTACTGCAGCATCAAACATATTTGGTGTTATTTCCCACTTCTTACCAGCCTCTTCTTTCGGTCTGGTAAAGTTTTCTCTTAACCAAGCCCTTAGTGATTTTGGATCTATATTAAGATATTTTGCTAAATCAGTAGGACTAGTAATTAAAGGGCCCGAATTGTTTGGGTCGGAATAGAGGTCACTATATCTTTTGCTAATTGGCTCTCCTGAAAGACTTAAATCATATCTGTTGTAAGTTACAAAATCAGCTCGAAAATTTTTCAATTCTGCGAAATTATCACTCGACGCTGATACAGATGGAATTTCAGAGTAAACAGGAGTGTCAGAAAAACTATAATTTAAATGTATCTGAGATGGCTTGAAATCAATGAAACCACCGGAATTTTTTTCTGTCAAATTCATTAATTTATCAGTGAGTTCAAAAGAACATGAAAATGAGATAGTTGGATCTTCTAATGCATTATTTTCATAGTCCTCTCGACTTATTTCTAATGTTTCGTCAAATCCATATGTGTCATTGTTTAGAGCATTGAAAAAAGATCCTATATTTACTAAAGGTCCTCCGACTTCAAGTTTTGGTTTTCCTCTAGGAGCTAAGTTATTAACTGTCTGTGTCATAAATAGAATTGATTTAAGAAATGAACTTTTACCTGCAGAATTGTCTCCACAAAGAATTGTCAAGGGGGCTAATTCAATCTCTTGAGCATCTTCTCCTTCTCCAATAGATCTAAAGCTTTCAATTCTCCATCTGGTTATTCCTAAATTAATTTTTCTACTAGAGTTTTTCCAGTTGTAATTTGAGTTGTTTTTCATGCAGCTACCAATTTTAGTGACCTACCATCATCTTCTACAGTAACTCTTGCTCTTTCAGCTTCTAACAAGGGAAGCATCTCAAAAGCATTAGGATCATTTTTTATACTTTTTAGAATATTATCTTTATATTCAATCATGAAAACAACATTGTTGATCTGTAATAAATCTTGTAATGCAGAGGTGGCAAGATGGTTTATCACAACTAATTTATCAATCTTCGCAAAATATCTTTTATCAGATTTAAAGAGAATTGGCTTACCTACTTCTAGTTTAATTTCTAAATCCTGTGTTCCTTCTTTTAATGCTTTTATTTGATTTAGGGCATCTTGATCAATTTTTCCAATATAGTTTTTAAAATTTTCTTCTGTCATTGGAAACGATGCATCGCATTCAATTTTCAACTCAAACTCAGTATCAGTATTTTCTTTTGGAATTACTATATCCATATCAGTGAGTGAACTTGTGTCCGGATCACATAACAACATTTGAAAGATGTAGTCATCTTCTTCTCTTTCGTAAATCAAAGCTAAATTATCGAAGCCCTGGATCACTGAAGTATCAACACTCCAAACTTCACCTGGTGATTTATTTTTACTCATATTCTATTTATGGATAATTTTCATAATAATTTCCGGTTTTTTTCAATATTTGTACAATTTGTCAACAATAAAGGCTAGAGTTCCAATTTTTTGCTGCATTTCTTCATCTTCTGAACCCAGTGAATCATAAAGCTTCTCTTTAAAGTTATTTTCTGCGTCGTAATATGTAGACTTTTTTAGATTTGTGAATTTCAATTTTTCTTCTACAGATTTAAATTTCTCATAATTTATTACGATATATAAAAGCTTTAATTCTCTATCATCTAAATTTTTTAAAAACTCATTAAGCTCACTATCTGTTGTAACAATATCGTGGACTTTTTCTGATGCAATTGACATAGATAATTCATCTTGAATTTTTTTTATTTCAAAACCCGTCCCCCCCGGCTCATCTTGAATATCTGAATCTGATACTTTAATTATTGAATCTAAATCATACGCATTATTTACTACCCATGCACCAATCTTATTATTTAAAAGTTCAACAAAATCATCACGATTAATTGAACCTCTGTTTGAGCAAAGAACTCTTACAAGTGCTTTTTTTAAATTTTGTGTACTGATAGCCATATTTGTTTCAAATGCTAGTGTTATTGAATCTAGAGCTTCCACTGAGCTACTAAAAGTCTCAGCATCGTTACAAACATTATCTCCCAAAAAAATCTCATTGCTGTTTTGATCAAAAACAAAACTACCATCACTTAAAACTTGATTATTTAATCTTCGAAAAACATTGTCCGATACTTGTCTAGTTTTACTCCTTTCATAAAATCTTCTTAAAGTTCTTTTTGAATTTATTGTTAATTCTTTTATAAAAGTTTCACTAACAATTTCTCCTGCATATTTTTTGTATAACAAGTCTGCTCCTTGTTTCGTGTATAAGTAGTCTTGAGCAATTTGATTTGCAGCAGCAACAGAACCAGTCAAAACAACCTCACGTCCAAGCCTCATCCCAGAGTCATCTTTTTCTTTAAATTCACTAAATTCTTTTTGGTTAAATTTATTTTTTAGGATTGTCTGTGTCACTGAAAGTAACAAAGCATATAATTTTTCAGCGTCATCTTTTAAAACATTAACCTCTAAGCTTTGTAACTCTTTACGACTTGGTAATATTTTTTTATCCATAATCTATTCTTTTATTTTTTTATAATGTTCAATTATTTCGTTAATAAGCTTTTCAAATTCGGGTTCTTTGCATGTCATATCATTTGGATTTGGATTAATACCAATTTCTTTAGTACCTATAATTCTTCCATCAGCATCTAAAAAGCATTCTGTTTCATTACAATTTGGAAAGGTACTAGTATGTGCTTTATGAAAATAGTGTTCTTTGTTTCCTTCTTTTTTTTCACTGCTTCTTAAAAAACTTGGATACAATGGCCTATGACCAGCAGGTCCCTTGTTTTCTCTCTTTATTAAAAACGGGTGAGCAATATCAATATAGCGAACATATTCTGGATAATGATAAATCCATTTACCGTAATAAGTTTGAGATTCAATCTTCTCGATAGATTTGTTTATTTTATCTCTAAGTTCTCTATCCATTTATTAAAAGAGTAATTAATTTAATTTAAGATTTCATCTTCGATTAAGTTAGATACATATTTTTCATCAACTAACCCATCGACGATGTTTTTATACACTTCTTCTTTTTCTTCTAATATGTCTAAAACTCTTTCCTCGAGAGTATCAACACAGAATAAATTAAATACTTGTACAATTTTTTCTTGCCCTATTCGTACAACTCTGTCTCTTGCTTGATAATTTGATGATGGATTCCACCATTTATTTAAAAAGATAACGTTGTTTGCTTCAGTAAGTGTAAGACCTTCTGAAGCTACTTTTGAAGACGCAAGAAGAACTACTTTATCTTCTTGGGTTTTAAATTCTTCTATATTTTTCTCTCTTACTTCTCTTGAATCTTCTCCGACAATTTTAGAAAAACCAATTTTTTTAGTGTTAAGTATTTTTTCAAGATTATCTAATGGATCTAAATAATATGAAAATATAAGAATTTTTTCTTTATGCAAAGATATATTCTCAATCATCTCTAAAGCTTTATCGACTTTTGCACTCTCTTCAAAACCAATGCCTTCACAAATTGATCTGAGCTTACCTAAAACTGAAAAAAAACTACCAGCTTCAGAAGAGATTGATGATTTATTTTCCCATATCTTTTTATAAGCTTTTTTTTGATCATCATTTAGCTCTACAGGAATATTTGTCTCAATTACTTCAGGTAAATCTTTTAATACATCTGATTTAAGTCTTCTTAAAACGTATGGTCTTGCACTTTCCTTTAAAATCAAATCATTTCGTTGTTTACTTAAGAATGCAAACTTTTTTGGATTTATATGTTTTAATAATGATACTAAGTCATCAATGTTGTTTTCTATAGGTGTGCCTGTAAGCGCCCAAAATCTATCTCTGTTAATTTTTGAGATACCTTTTGAAAGTTGTGAAGATAATTTTCTTATTCTATGGGCTTCATCAGCAATAATAAGATCGAAAGACAAAGTTTCCAATGGTTTAATGTCTTTCCTTAATTGTTCATAATTTGTAATTAAGATATGTGAACTTGAATAAGCTTTTAGCCAATTAATACTGGAAGATTTTTTATCACCAAACACTTTGGTTATTGATATATGTGGTGCCCACTTTTGAATTTCATACTCCCAATTAGAAATTAAAGAGCTCGGACAAGCAATTAATATCTTTTCTACTTCTCCATTTCTTATGAGAGAATCTAATGCTTTAATGCTTTGAAGGGTTTTACCCAGGCCCATATCATCAGCAAGTATTCCATCATTATTTTTCAGGAGCCATTCGATACCCTCTTCCTGGTATTCTCTTAACATAGATTTATCTACACCCTCAAAAAAAAGTGGAGCAACAAGTGTCCCTAGGTCTACCATTGATAGATTTTTTCTTAAATCAAAGTTTTCATAAGTAGGAATTTTTAATTCATAATTCTTATTTTCTTGAATTTTTCTTCGTAAATTATTATTTTTTAATAGATAGTTAATTAGTTTTTCTAAATTTTTTTTATTAATTACTAATTTTCCTATGTTTAAATCATTTTCTTCATCGCGGTTTTTGTCTGAATGTTCTATGAATAAATCAACATAATTATTATTTTCAATAATTTCTACTAAGAAATTACCATCTAATGATTGAACTATTTTTTTGTATTTTTCCATATCTGATTTATGATGATGCGGCTTTTCTTACTTTCATTGTTTCTTTCCACATATCATCAATATCTTTAGGCTTTGCTTTATATAGTTGTAATTTACTTTGCCATATAGACTTCCAGCTCTCAGCCTGCTTATCATCATCGAACATTCTTCCTGTTAAAAACATCAACATATCAGCTATCAAATTTTCTGCAGCAGCAGAACCAAAAACTTTCCATTTAACTTCAATATCTTTCTTTTCGACACCTACTTCTAAATCAATATTCTTATTTGTATGTTGACGAATAATTAATCCTTTCCATGGACCATGGAACATATCCCATTCGATTTTATTTAAACCTTTCATACAATCCTTAATTAGTTTTTTATCAACTTTTTTTGTAGCAACTTCCATCCCTAAAACTGCACCTAAATAAGCTGCTAGTCCTTTTTGCCCAACAGGCCAAAATAATAAATGATCCATTGAACCGTCATCACCTCTTTCACTAGGCTCAACATGATTCTTCATTTTACCTCTGTCGGCTTCTGTCCATTCAGGTATATTTTCAATTAAGACTTCCCAAATCAGTTTTATGACATCATATCTCTCTTGGGTTTCACCTTCACTCCTAGAAAAGCTAAAGTAATCATCTGATTCACCATAGACACCTTTTATAAAATATTTATTCATATGATAAATTGCAGACAAGGTTGTTAAGTGCTGGTCGTTTTCGCTTAACGTATCTTTTTTTGTTAAAACAGTTGGTGTATCTTCTGGGTTTCCACTCCATTGAAATATTGGGAGTTCGTTCATTAATCTTCTTGTATGAACTGCAGCAATATCATCTTCATCCATAAGAATATTTTCTGTGATTGTAGTTCTTTTTGCATGTCTATTTAATACAGTGAAGATTCTTCTAAGTCTTTGTTTGTAAGAATCTTTGTCTTTGTTTTTTTCTTCTTTTAAACCTTCATCAGTAATTAATACAATACTCACCTCATCATCAACTAGCCCTGGAGGAGCATCAAATAACGCTGGATCATCAGGAAATAAATTCAACAATGATCTTATACCTGCAAGCCTGTGTTGACCATCAAGAACAAAGTATTCTGCATTTTTGTTTATTTGTAGTATCCCAATATCTTCGACATAACCAGAATCAGACATGAATTTCATAACATCGTTTGAAAGGTCTACCTTCAGCTTTACAAAGTTTGGATTTCCACCCCAAGCTGCAATTACAAAACTACCCATAAATCTTTCTCCAAATTTATGAGCTTCTGCTAGATATCTAGCAATTTCTTTTTTGGATCTGTTCTTTTTTAACTCTCTTTGTAAAGCATCATCTAAGGATTTATTATCATTAGCTATTTCGGTTGAAAGTTTTGCGTCTCTAACAAGATCTGATATTGGCATCTTTAATATGTAATACACTATCTGAGAACCTTTTTCTCCCATTTGCCCTTTTATAGCAGGGAACGAAGTTGGCATTGACATATAAAATCCTTTCTAAAATATCTTAATTAACTTACTTTTTTTTCTCCAACAAAATACTGACTTGAAACTTTTTGTCTTCTAATATTAGCCGAAGGCCTGAATGCTTCCATAAGTAAAGTTTCAAAATCATAAATTAAAGAGTCAATTGATTGTTCACTATATATTTCTGAGATTTCACTATATATAAATTCTAAACTTTCTGGAACCCATGCAGACACAAGTTGTCTAACTCCTTGAAGTTCGCCTTTACAGTGAGAATTAAATCTTTTTCGCAAGTTTGTAGAAGACTCTCCTATGTAAAGTGGAGTTCTAAAGCTTAGATATGGACTAAGTTCAGATGTAGGTGCTTTACCACAAATCATATAAATGCCTTTTGTCTCAGGTACTAGTTCATTTAAGGACTTACGAAGAGGAACTAAATTCCAATCTAATTTCATTTGAACTGTTGTATCTCTAACCTTGTCCCAGTCTCTTTTATCTAGAGACCAACCGGAATATTCTAAATTAACTTGTTTATTTTCTACTTTTTTCATCTGAGCTTGTGCTCTAATTTAAATATGGAGATAAAAAGATTAATATTCCGGAATTATTTTGATTTTTTTGTCTTTTTATAGCCCTAAGATAATTATCAATAAATAATATTGTTAGAATATATCTAATACAGAATTAAGGAAAACCTATCAAAAGTGTAAAAGATAAGCAAATCAAGACTTATATCCCAGAAATGAGGCTTGCTCACGAGGACACATTAGAGAAAAATGTTGAACTTCGTGTTTTATCTTTAGGTGCGGGTGTGCAATCATCAACACTGTTCTTTAAAGTTTTAAAAGGTGAAATAGCTCCAGTAGACATTGCAATATTCGCTGATACTGGCAACGAGCCAAAAGAAGTCTATGAATGGCTTAAATATTTGAAAAAAGAAGCAAAGGGAATAATTAAAGTAAAAACCGTTAAAAATGATCGCAATACCGGTTCAATTTATGATGATATTTTGTCTGAAGATGGTTGGTTCGCTGGCATACCAGTTTACACAAAAAATCCAGAAGATGGCTCAGACGGTATGAGTAGAAGGCAATGTACTGATCGATACAAAATCCAACCTATTCTCCAAGAAGTAAGAAAAATGCTTGGTGTGAGCAATTTAAGAGATAGGTGTGTTGAGATGGTTATGGGCATTTCTTATGATGAGATCCAGAGAGCAAAATATCCACCTAATAAATGGCAAATCAACGCATATCCGTTGGTAGAAAATAAAATAACGAGACAAGAGTGTTTTCACTGGATGGAAAGAAACAATCTTCCAAAGCCTCCGAGATCAGCTTGTATCATTTGCCCATACCACAACAATGGAGAGTGGAATAGAATCAAAACAGAA
>MDSZ01043734.1_pt1 | contig 10448 bp, 9 predicted proteins | sample 811201 | NCBI WGS metagenome assembly MDSZ01 (sample SAMN05326647, study PRJNA326480) | marine metagenome | isolation source: seawater | place: Indian Ocean: North | collected 2010
AAAAGAGAGCCTAGTGCCCCGCCTTGAGTCTTGGCATGGTGAACCCGGTATCAACTATTCTTATTCTGGAATAAAAATGGAAGCAAAACCATGGAATTCCGATTTGCTTTTCATCAAAAGGGCTATCGAAACCGCTTCCAAAACCACATACAACTCGGTTTTGATCAATTACTATCGAGACGGAAAAGACCGGGTTGCCTGGCATAGTGATGATGAGAAAGAACTAGGGAGAAACCCAGTTATCGCGTCCATTAGCCTTGGAGCCGAAAGGAAATTCAAACTTCGACACAAGCAATACAAACAAAATGGCTACAAACACGAAATCGTCTTAAAGAATGGTAGCTTCCTGCTTATGCGTGGAGAAACTCAACACAACTGGTTACATGAAATCCCCCGAACTGCTCTGCCAATTAGTTCTAGGATAAACCTGACTTTTCGAGTTATTCAAACCGTCTAAATAATTTAATTCATTTCTACTTTAGCGGGTTTACAACTTCGGTTAATTTTTTCAGAATGTGATCCAAGGTTGCCGAAATAACGCTACTACAATGATGAAACTTCCTTATATTTTTTCTCTCTTAGCTCTGTTTTCATCGCCTGTTATCGCCTATGAATCCATGCATGAAAAAACCCCAGTCGGTCAAATTAAAGTCCTGAATCTACCCACAAGGGTTGCGTTGGAAGCCAGCACCAATCTTTCTTACTTCGACGAAAACAACGGTCTATTCAGGAAGCTTTTCCGTTACATCGGGGCGAATGATATTTCCATGACTACACCCGTTGAAGCCGACATTAACCCTGGGAAAATGCGGTTTTTTGTGGGAAACAAAGACTTGAAAAAAAAGTTTGGCGATTCGGAACAAGTTAAAGTAAAAAACCTTCCACCAACCAAAGTCATATCCATCGGAATAAGGGGTGGTTACACGGAAAAACGATTTCTTGAAAATGAACAAAAATTACTCGATTGGCTCACGAATAATAAAGCATTCATCAAATCTGGTGACGCGTATGGTGTTTACTGGAATGGTCCATTCGTTCCAAGTTTTATGAAACGTTCCGAAGTGCACCTTCCGGTAAAAGCAAAAACCAAACAAAACCAAAAAATTCAAAACTAATCTCATGAAAATCATTACTTCAATCCTAACCATATTCATCACCATGAGCATGTCCGCCGCTTCCTCCCTTTATGACTTTGAACTTAAATCTATCACCGGAGACAAAACCTCGCTTGCAGAGCATAAAGGTAAAGTAATCCTAATGGTCAATGTGGCTTCCAAATGTGGTTTTACTCGTCAATATAAAGGATTGGAAGAGCTTTATCAGAAATACAAGGACAAAGGCTTAGTAATCTGTGGTTTCCCTTGCAATCAATTTGGAGGACAAGAGCCTGGTTCGGAAGCACAAATCCTTTCCTTCTGTTCATCCAAATACGGAGTTTCCTTCCCTATGTACTCAAAAATCGATGTAAACGGGGCAAATCGCCATCCACTTTACGAAGCGATCATCGGAGAAAAGGGTCCCCTCAAGGGAAATATAAAATGGAACTTCGGCAAGATTCTTGTGGGGAAGGACGGAATACCCATCGAAAGGTTTGGTAGCATGACCTCGCCTTCATCCAAAAAGTTAGTCAACGAGATTGAAAAAGCGCTCCAAGGCTAGGCTTGAAGACATCATTTTCGAGAAAAGCAACATGCATACAAATTCTATGCTTTCTCACCACAGGTTGCATTAATCTCGAATGGCGGGGCGGGATGACTCCCCACTTCGGACTAAGCGAATCAGAAAACAATCAAACATCCGCTTATCCTGAGAGAGTTCCTTTTCTGCGCCCAATAAGTCAATCTTGGAGTCAATTTCGCGGACCTTCCCGAAATGGGTTAATACCTCCACAAAGATTTTCACTGGACTTCTCGAAGCCACCCGCTTTGCGGTGGGTTAAAAATTGTGGTCCTGGACATTCCTCCATCGTTACGGAAGGAGAACTCGTCATTACACTGGAACAGAATAATCAATACGAGACCCTTTCTGCAAGATCGCTGGATAACGGTGATGAGGTTTGGCAACGGGTTGAAAAAACTTCATGGAATGACTACTTCAGCGGGGAAGGTCCAAGATCTACCCCTACTATTGCGGATGGGAAAATTTTTGCTCTTTTTTCAAACGGAATACTTTCCTGTGTGAATGCAAAAGATGGGAATTCCCTTTGGAGCATACCGATCGTTGGAAAAGAATTTGAATTTCCTGAGTGGGGTTTTGCCTTCGCTCCCTTGATTTGGAATGATTTGATCATTTTGAACCCGGGTGGTGACAAGGGGGCAGTAAAAGCATATTCCAAATTAAATGGAAAATTAGTTTGGGAATCAGAGTTGGCAGGCAAAGGTGTATACCTTTCCCCTTCCATCCATTCTTTTCTTGGAGAAATGCACCTTCTCGTAGCAGTGGAAGGAAAAATTGCCTCCTTGGATCCGGAAAACGGGAAAACGCGTTGGGAAATGCCTTGGAAGATTTTTCTCAATGATGTTCAGATTGTGCAACCGATCTCCCTGAGTGAAGATTCCTTCCTGATCGCAGCCGGTTACGGAAAAGGTGCGGAGTGTTTCAAAGTAATTCGCGATCAGGAAAATGGTTCTTATCGGATCGAGTCTGTATGGAAGTCAAAGAATTTGAAGGCCAAATTTTCCAATCCGGTATTAAAAGACGGATATCTTTACGGCCTCAGCGAAAATCTTCTTGTCTGTCTCGAAGCAGAAACCGGCAGGCTGATTTGGCGCGGTAAAAAATATGGGTACGGTCGCATCTTAATCTGCCAAGAAAGACTGCTTATTCTGGGTAACACTGGTGTACTTTCCGTGGTCGAAGCCAGTCCGAAAAAATTTACGGAAATCTTTTCCGAACAATTACTGAATCGATCCCGTTGTTGGAACGGTCCTGCCATAGTGGATGGTTATTTGATTGCCCGTAATGGAGAACAGATTGCTTGTTTTGATACTGCTGTCTCTCCCTAATTGCCCAACCCGGTAATTTTTTCGGCCAACTTTGTATTCTTGACTGCATTTCCCCCCAGTCTCCTTGAATTCTAACAAAAAACCTTATCTTTATTATGGTTTCCCGATTAAGTTTAAACAATTTTCAAATAACCACGGGTATATCCTTCCAACAAGTGGTGTAACCGGGGGTGCGCATTTCCCGGCGCATTTTCCACTGTTTCCCAATCCCCTGCCCTCCCCAGAAGACCCCTCCCATTCCGTAGCGACCAGCCATTTCCTCTACGGCATCGACAAACTCCCGACGCCGAGGATTGGCATGCTCCTCAAAAAGCAAACCTTGACGAGAAGATGCAGGAGCAAGATCCAAAAGAATCACCCCAGCTTTTTTATAAGCAAATCCAGAGCGGTAGATATCACGAAGTAAGCCTTTGGCACTTTGCACAATTCGAATGGGGTCATCGGTTGGCTCATCAAGTGTGAGAGTCCGGGAGTTTGAATATTGCGGCTGATCCTCGCGAAAACGATTGGTCATAATAAAGACCTGAAGTCCGGCGGCAAGGGATCTTTCGGAACGCACTTTACGGGTTGCCCGTATCCCGTAATTGGCCACTGCTTCCTCCAATTCTTCCAAATCCGTAACCGGCTTCCCAAAAGAACGGGAGCAACAGGTGTTTTTACGGGGAGGCGTGACTTCCTCCATTTCCAGACAGGATATTCCAGTAAGCTCCCGCTGCGTACGCTCCAAAGTCACTCCACCAATGGCCCGTATCGAGGCTGAAGGTGCCTGAGCAAACTCCCATGCATTGAGTACTCCAATTCTCCGCAGTCGAATTGCGAGTCTCCGGCCGACACCCCAGACATCCTGAATGGGAAGTCCTCTCAATGCCTCCTCATTCGCGAAATCCACTTTCTTACAACCCACCCCCTCCTTCTTTGCCAAACGATTCGCTACTTTGGCTAAGGTCTTGGTGGATCCCAGACCGACCGATATCGGGATACCGGTCCATTGCTTCACCCGGTCACGCATTCGAACGCTCAATTGGAAAGGATCATTGACTCCAGTCAAATCCAAGAAAGACTCATCGATCGAGTAAACTTCCAGCTCGGGAGCAAAGGTAGCCAACACCGAGACCACTCTTCGGGACATATCTCCATAAAGTTCGTAATTGGAAGAAAGAACTACCACTCCATTACGCTCACAAAGTTTTTTGATTTGGTGGAATGGAGCACCCATGGGGATTCCGATTGCCTTAGCCTCATTGGATCGGGCAACGGCACAACCATCATTATTCGATAATACGATTACCGGACGTTTCTCCAGTGAAGGTTGAAACACCCGCTCACAGGAAACATAAAAATTATTACAATCCGCTAAGGCAATCACAGGGAATGGACCACATTGGTCACAACTCCCCACAAATGAGTATCATCCTGTTCCTGAAAATCAATCGGGGGGTAGTCGGGATTTTCGGGTGTAAGCCAGGATTTCCCCTTGGAACGACGGAGGCGTTTGACAGTCAATTCTCCGTTGATTGAAACAATAACCACTTTACCATCCGAAGCTTCCAAACTACGATCAACCACTAAAAGATCTCCGTCATGAATCCCTGCTCCAATCATGGAATCACCCCGGGCACGGACAAAAAAAGTGGCCGTAGGTTCACGAACTAAATGGTTATTCAGGTCCAAAGCTCCTTCGGCGTAATCATCTGCCGGAGACGGAAACCCTGCGGGAACTGAGTGACCATAGAGGGGAAGCTCGTCTTCCCGTTCACGAACGAAACGAAGAACCCGGTCAACCTTGCTTAAGGGAATGCGCACGGGCTTGGTGGGTTCACCATATTGGTTGGTCCCCCTGGGCCGACCCGCCCCAGTTCTTTTTCCTCCGTGCACTTTCATCTTTTCTTGAATATTGTAACAGTATTCAAAAAAGGCAAGCGAGTAACTTTAAAACTTGATCCAATTATCCAAATTGTACGATCTATATTTGTGGACATTACAAGCAAATCAAATCCCATAAATCATTTAATCATTGGTGCATCCAGAGGCATTGGCCGTGCACTGGTTAAGAAATCGTTGGGTGCAGGCAATCAAGTTTATGCACTTTCCAGAAGTGCTCCGGAAGGAAATAAAGAAGAATGTCATTGGATCTCGGCAGATGGAACCAAACCCGACACTTACCTGGAGTCCTTACCCGAAAGAATCCATGCCCTTACATTTTGCCCAGGTAAGGTTATTCTTGGCCCCGTCAAGCGGCTGAAAATCGAGCAGATGATGGAAGCATACCAGACGAGCGTGTTGGATGCTTTTGTCGTAATTCAGTCCCTACTGCCAAGACTAGAAGGGTCTGTTACTCTGCTCTCTTCGGTTGCAGCACGCTCGGGACTGCCAAACCATTGTGCAATTTCTGCGGCAAAATCCGCACTGGAGGGCTTTGCCATTGCCTTGGCCGCTGACCTAGCCCCCAAAGTGCGGGTTAATGTTGTCGCACCTACCCTGACCCCAACTGAAATGGGTACGGCAATGGTTGGAGGCGAAAAAATGCTTCCGATGATTGAGGGTAGACATCCATTGAAGAAAATTCCTGCAGTTGAAGAGATCGCATCCACGATTGCTTTTCTTCATTCCGAAGCAGCCTCATCGATAACAGGGCAAATTCTGAAGGTTGATGCGGGGCTTTCAAGACTTCGTCTAAATTCATGATTGCCGAAGTCTCTTCTTCCGGCCCAGTCCTGGTGTGGTTTAGGAAAGATCTCCGATTGCAGGACAATCCATCTCTATCTGCCGCCCTGGAAGAAGGTCGCGAAATCATCCCATTATTCGTATGGGACAAAAATGAAGGGGGTAAATGGAGTCCTGGATCGGCTTCCCGCTGGTGGCTACATCAAGCTTTAAAAAGCCTGAATACAGATATTGAGAAGCTTGGAGGCAAGCTGATCTTAGCAAAAGGAAAAGCGGCTGAACTGGTTCCTGAAATCGCTCGGGCCCATGGTGCGCAAAAGGTACACTATGCAAGATCCTATGATCCAGCTGGTATAGAAACACAAGAACGAGTCGAGGAATCACTCGACCTTGCCGGTATCAGCACTTCTTCTTTCAATGCCTCGCTCTTGCAAGAGCCTTGGGAAACGAAAAACGGATCAGGCAATCCCTTTCAAGTTTTTACTCCATACTGGCGTAAATCCCGCCCAATTATCTATCGCGAACCGGCTAAGTATTCTCTATCCAAACTAAGCTTTTACAAATCACCTACCCCAAAACATACTCTGGACGAACTGGAGCTTCTTCCTGATCATGACTGGTATAAAAAGTTGGCGAATCACTGGGAGGTATCGGAATCCGCGGCCCACAAACAACTCCAACGCACTGTGGACGAGGTAACCCGATCGTACGCAACCCGAAGAAACCATCCATCCGTCGACGGTACTTCCCGTCTCTCCCCTTATCTATCTTGGGGGTTAATCAGCCCCCGACAGATTTGCAACACCGTGTTGGAATCTGAAAACGAAGGCAGCCACCGTGGTGAGAATAAATTTCTGGTTGAAATCGGATGGCGTGAGTTCTCTTATCATTTGTTGTATCATTATCCGATTATTCCCGATCAACCGTTAAGACCAAAATACGCTGCCTTCCCATGGCTGGACGATCCGAAAAATCTCAAACGGTGGCAATTCGGAAATACGGGCTACCCCATGGTCGACGCGGGCATGAGACAACTCTACCAGACCGGTTGGATGCACAACCGGGTGAGGATGATTGTCGCTTCCTTTTTAGTTAAACACCTTCTGATCTCCTGGACGGAAGGAGCCAGGTGGTTCTGGGATACTTTGGTAGATGCAGATCTGGCAAGCAATACACAGGGTTGGCAGTGGGCGGCAGGATGCGGGGCCGATGCGGCGCCTTATTTTCGAATTTTCAATCCCATTACTCAGGGTGAAAAATTTGATACCAGGGGATCATATGCCAAGCACTGGATTCCATCGATTGATAATCTGCCTTCCAAATTCACCTTCAAACCCTGGGAAGCTCCTGAGCAAATGCTCAAGGAGAACGGAGTTTCATTGGGAAGTAATTATCCGTATCCCTGCGTAGATCATTCCGAGGCACGAGCTCGGGCTCTCGCTGCACTAGCATCCTTAAAAACCGCTTAATTCCACCTCCTAACTACACCATAACCGAATGAGCACTTCCGTCGTATGGTTTCGTAAATCTCTCCGTCTCCACGATAATCCTGGACTTACACAAGCCTGTGAAGATTCCTCAGTGGATTTTATCCTTCCCATTTTCATCCTTGACCCGAAAGTAGTTGGAGAAAAGTTTGAAAAGTACGGCAAGAATCGCATCCGTTTTCTTTTGGAAAGTCTTGAGGATTTGGATCATTCTCTCGTTTCTAAAGCTAAAAGTCCCCTTTTCATTTTCTACGGTTGTCCAGATGAGGTGGTGGGGTCGATTATTCGATCTCTCGGCGATCAGTTCTCAGGTCTCCATTCCGAATACTGCTCGGAACCATACGGTCTTCAAGTCACCCAAAAAATTCTCGATCGGCAAAACGATCTTCCGGAACCATCCTTTCACTTTCATCCCGCCTCGCATACTTTGCTGGATATCGAATCAGTTATCAGATCAAATGGTTTTAAAGATCCGAAATCAATGAAGGATATTTCGGGTATCTTTTCCAAGGTTTTTCCAACTGAAAAGGATGGTTTCTATTCCGTACCCGATCCGCTTCCGGTTCCTTCACGGTTCAAACCCGCTCCTACAGGTTTTGATCTTCCGTCGGCCCCCGCTCTTTTTCAGTGTGAAGTCTTTTCCCCAAGTACTCTTTCCTCTTTACTAAAAGACTGGGGTATAGGTGATTTTTCCAATTTTGAAAATTATTTCAAGGGTGGAGAGACCGAGGCATTGAATCGATTACAGCAAAAAGTTTCCAGCCAGACCGATTTCGTCAATACTTTCAGAAAACCAAAAACCTCATCCACCAATTCCGATTCCAATCCTCTGGAACCCAGCACAACCGGTCTTTCTCCCTACATTGCTACCGGATCCCTATCTGCAAGACTTTTATGGAAGGAAGTGGAACGGGTCAACCGTACCGGAAATCATTCCTCTCCGCCCGAGTCGCTCCATGGACAACTTCTATTTCGAGAAATGTTTTATCTGCTCTCAAGATCAGTTCCCAACTGGAATGAAGATCAGGAAAATCCAATGTGCAAAAACATCGATTGGGGGGAACCCGACGAGTCTAAATTATCGGCATGGGAAAAAGGAATGACTGGATTTCCATTGATTGATGCAATGATGAGGCAATTGGATTCAACCGGGTGGATGCATCATTTAGGACGCCATGCGGTATCCTGTTTTCTCACTAGGGGACAACTGTGGCAGCATTGGAAGCACGGAAGGGATCTTTTCGAACGGAAACTTTTGGATAGTGACTGGGCTTTAAATAACGCAAATTGGCTTTGGCTTTCCGGGGTTGCACCATTTTCTATGCCCTATTTCCGTCTCTACAATCCCTGTCCAGACGGAAAGTCCAGCCTCAATGTGGACGCAAAAACCGGTCAGTTCATCAAACATTGGGTTCCGGAACTGAAAGATTTCCCGGTACAGCACATCTACGAACCACACTTAACTTCCGAAAAGATTCAGCAGGATGCAAATTGCATCATCGGTCGGGATTACCCTTTCCCCATCGTAAATCGTAAAGAATCCGCCAAAGAAAATCTGGCTCATTTTAAGGCAAGCTTGTCCAAACTGTCAAACTGAGCCGATTCAGAAAAGCATCAGGTTCCCTGAGGAATCAACCTTTGGTCCATCTCCATGCTCTATGTTCTCCTGCATGCCCGCATACCCTTGAATGATCAACAAAGTGTCCGCTTCCTCGATCTTCTTTTCCTTTCTCCACCGATGAATCCTGGGAAATCGGAGTGCGACCCCGGACTTATGACGATTCGAAGACCTCACACCCTCAAATGCAACCTCGAATACCAGGCCCGGGCGAACTCCTCGTACAGGCCCGAACTTACCAGTGATATTCTTCCTAACATACTTATCCACCTCTTCAATTTCCTCGTTGGTTAAACCAGAATATGCTTTGGCAACTGTGACTAACTCCCCTGATTCATCCCACACCGCCAACGAATAATCCGAGTAAAGATTTGCTCTTTTCCCATGTCCCAACTGTGCACTTACCACAACCATATCAGCGAGAAACGGATCAATTTTCCATTTGTACCATGCACCCTTCACCCGCCCGCTCTCATAGTTTGAATTTTTTTTCTTTAACATGAATCCCTCCACCCCCCTTTCCCTCGATTCCTGACGACGTTCCTCCAATTGACTCCAGGTATTTTCTTCGACCAAGGGTGATATACCGATGGGTAAATGCTCAGGAATCCCCTGCAACAATTCCTCGAGTTTTGAACGTCGCTGGTGCATTGGATACTTCCTCATGTCCTTTCCGTTTATCTTCAATAAGTCATACACCTGAAAGCGAACGGATTCTTTTTTCTGCACGCTAGGACTCGGGTTTTTTCTCCCGATACGGGACTGCAATCGGGAGAAGGAGCGTAAGCCTCCCCTCCCCCAAGACAAAATTTCCCCGTCCAAACAAATGCCCGAAGGCAGATACGGGATGGAAGCCAAAACTTCCGGGAAAGACTCACCGATGGATTCCTCTCCTCTGGACCAGAGCATCCCCCCTCCCCCTTTTACTGTCAATAATTGTGCCCGAATCCCGTCCCATTTCCACTCCACTTGCCAATCTTCAATCTTCCCGATCGTTTTTGGTTCTTTCTGCAGGGGAGAAGCCAGACAGAATGGAAATGGACGGTTGATCTCTTCCTCATCTTCATCTGGATCCAAAATTTCCTCCATGGTCAATTCGTCCCAATTCCAATTTCCAGCAATTCTTTGAGCAATCACTGCAGGTTCCACCTTAGCAACCACTGCAAGGGCTTTACAAAGGTTACCCTTGGATACACCCATCCGAAATCCACCGGTCAGAAGTTTGTGAAATGGGAGCATTTCCTCCATCGACAAAGAATCCCATGCCCTATCCAATCGTTCCATCCTTTCATCCGTATCCATTCCACGGAGTGGAAGTAAAAATTGGCGAATAATCTGATCCAATCCTGATGAACTGGATTCAGATTCACTCCCCGCCAGTAGGGAAATGGTTTCAGCTAAATCTCCGACCCGGTCATGGCATTCCTCAATTAACCAAACAGGTAATTTCGTTCTCCTCGCCAAAAAGTTTCTTAATTCTCCAGTCTTGATCGCCCCTTTAATTCGATTTCCCGAAAGAAACCAGCATACCCAGATAGCATCCTCCGGCTTACTATCTTCAAAGTAACGGATCAAACGGTTCAACCGGTCATTTGTCTTGGTCAAATTGTCAAGGTCATGAAAAAGTTCGGCAAAATCCTTCATTCTTCTTCTTCTCCTCTCATGCTTGCTCCA
>MDSZ01022961.1_pt1 | contig 10445 bp, 10 predicted proteins | sample 811201 | NCBI WGS metagenome assembly MDSZ01 (sample SAMN05326647, study PRJNA326480) | marine metagenome | isolation source: seawater | place: Indian Ocean: North | collected 2010
CGTTGGGGCTTTGGCTATTCTGCCGCCATGAAACAGACCGCCACAAAAACACCCGGGATCACCCGCCGCGCCTTTGTCGGAACCGGCAGCGCCGCCACGCTGGCTTGGCTGGCCGCCGGGCCGTCCCATGCCGACGGATTTCTCGACAAGGCCCTGTCGCCACGGGTCATCGGAAAGGGAGACGCGCCGATCCATGTCGCCGAATATTATTCGATGACATGCGGTCACTGCGCCGATTTCCACAACAACACCTATCCCAAGGTGAAGGCCAAGCTGATCGACGAGGGACTCCTCCGCTTCGAGATGCGTCCCTTCCCGCTGGACGGGCTGGCGCTTCGGGCGCATGCGCTTGTCCGCGCCGTGCCGGAAACAAAGTTCTTTCCGCTGGTGAAGATGCTTCTTGCCAAGCAGCCGGTCTGGGCGCGCGCCGAGGATCCGGTGGGCGAACTTCAGAAAATGGCGCGCCTCGCCGGTGTCAGCGCCGAGGAATTCAACGCCATCATGCAGAACCGTCCGCTTCTGGAAGGGCTCGTGACCCAGCGCCAGCAGGGGATCGACAGATGGCGGGTCAATTCCACCCCGACATTTGTCGTCAATAGTGATTCCATCCTCGCCGGCAATATGAGTTATGAGGAATTCGCCGAGGCGTTGAGCGCCTACGGCGCGTAACGCATGGCCCATCCCGTCATACCGTTTCAAGCCTGCCATACCAGAGCCGATAGCACGTCGTGATTTTCCGCAGCCTCAAGATGACAGGCTTCAAATCCTTTGCCGAAAACGCAGAGGTGGAGATTGATTCCGGCCTGACCGGGATCGTCGGCCCCAACGGCTGTGGAAAATCCAACATCGTCGAGGGGCTTCGCTGGGTCATGGGCGAATCCAACGCTCGCCAGATGCGCGGCACCGAAATGGATGACGTCATCTTCTCCGGCACCGACAAGCGGCCTGCCCGAAACCTCGCCGAAATCACGCTGAGCCTCGATAACAGCGATCGTTCCGCGCCAAGCGAATTCAACGGCGACGACGAAATCGAGATCACCCGCAAGATTGAGCGTGGCAAGGGAAGCAATTTCTATGTGAACGCGAAGCCGGCGCGGGCCAAGGACGTGCAGCTTCTGTTCGCTGATTCGGCGACCGGCGCGCGTTCATCCGGCATCGTCTCGCAGGGGCGGATTGGCGCCATCATCGGGGCCCGCCCGACTGACAGGCGCGCGCTTCTGGAGGAGGCCGCCAATATCCGCGGGCTTCATGCCCGCCGGCACGAGGCGGAATTGCGGCTTCGCGGCGCCGAGACCAATCTGGAGCGTCTGGATGATGTCATTGCCGGCCTTGTCGAGCAGCGCGAGTCGCTCCGCAAGCAGGCACGCCAGGCATCCCGCTACCGGTCTGTCGCCGACCGCATCCGCAAGGCGGAGGCGCAACTTCTTATGGCGCGCTGGGGGGCTGCCGAGAGTGCGCTTGCCGAAAGTGATGACGGGCTTCGCGCCGCAAGGTCGCTTGCCGTCGAGCGAACCGAGACAGCCGCCGGCTGCGCGACGGTCCGCGCCGAAAAGGCGGCCACGCTGCCGGCGCTTCGCGAGACCGAGGTTGCACGCGCCGCCGAATATCAGCGGCTTGCCATCGGCCGCGACGAGCTTGACCGCGAGGAAGCCCGCGTTCGCGACGCCATCGACCGGGTGGTGACGCAACAGGCGCAGATGACCGAGGATATCGCGCGCGAGGAAAGCCTTCGCGGCGACGCTGCCGGTGCCATGGACAGGCTTCAGGCGGAAGGTGGAGAACTTCAGACGCGGATCGACGATGCCGCGCCGCAACGCGAGGCCGCGCTGGCCACGCTGGCCACCGTTCGCGAAGAGGCGAACAAGGCCGATGCCGCGCTGGCGGATGCCGCCGGCAAGGTGTGGGCGGCCGCCAGCACGCGCCAGGCGGTGGCGACTCGCATCGCCGACCTTGAACGCCGCATCGCCGCCGCTGACGCCGCGCTTGCCGAGATTTTGCTGGAAGAGCTTGACGCCGCCGCGAACAAAGCCGCCACCGCGCTGGCGGGCGCCGAGACAGACTCGCAGCAGGCCGCCGACGCGCTGGCGAACGCCGAAACGGCGCTTGGCGAGACCCAGGCCGCGGCCGATATCGCCATGGCAGCCCAGCGCGAGGCGGCCACCCGCACGGCGCGCCTTCAGGCCGAGATCGACGCGCTTGGCTATCTTCTGGAAGGCCCCGACGGTAGCAGCGACACGCCCATTCTTGACAGCCTGACCGTCAGTGGCGGCATGGAGAAGGCGCTGACATCCTATCTCGCGGACGAGCTGTCGGCCCCGGCGGGAAGTGGCGAGACCGCCTACTGGCGGGGTGGCGCAACCATCGACGGGTTGGCCCCGCCGGCCGGAAGCCGGCCACTGGCGGACCATATCAAGGGCGCGCGGGAACTGAGCGCGGCGCTTGCCGGTGTCGGCATTGTCGACAGCGCGGCCGAAGCTCAGGTGATGCAGCCGGAGCTGCGCCCGGGACAGGCGCTGACGACACCCGAAGGCGGGCTGTGGCGTTGGGACGGCTTTGTGCGCCGCAGCACCGCGCAGGATGCCGGCGCCGAACGGATTCGCCAGCGGCAGCGGCTGGAGTCGCTTCAGGAAGAACTCGCCGCGGCCAGCGCCGCGGAGACGCAGCTTGGCGAGGCCGCGAACCGGGCCGGCGAGGCCCTTGCCGTCGCGCGCGAGACGCTGGCCGGGTGCCGGGCGGAAGCCAATGCCGGCGAGACCGCGCTGGCAGCCGCCCGCCGCACCGACGAAAGCTGCCGGCTGCAGCTTGGCAATTCACGCGAGCGTGCCGAGGAACTCCAGGGATCGCTGGCATCGATGCGGGCCGATCTCGCCGCGGCCGAAACCGAGGCCGCCGAACTTGGCGATGACGCGGCGCTTGCCGAGGCCGAGGCCGCCACCCGCGCCCTTGCCGAGGCGGCCCGCACAAATCTTGCCGAGGCCATGCAGGCCGAATCACGGCTTGCCGAAACGCTTCGCGCCGCTGCCGACCGGCAACGCGCCTGCGCCGCCGAAACCGCGCAGTGGCAGGACCGTCTTGCCGGCGCCGATGCGAGGGTGGCGCAGATGACATCACGCCTCGCCGAGGCCGAGGCCGAACAGCAGCGGCTGTCCGCCCGTCCGGAGGAAATAGCAAAGCGGCGTCATGAACTTGCCGACAGTCTGGAGGCAGCGGAAACGGCCCGCCAGGACGCCGCCGACAAGCTGGCGCTTGCCGAGACGGCGCTTGCCGAGGCCGAAGCCGCGCAACGCGAAGCCGACAGCGCGCTTGCCGAAAGCCGCGAGCAGCAGATTCGCGCCGAAGGCGCGCGTGAACGCGCCGAGGAAACCCGCCGCGTCGTGCTGGAAAAGATCAGCGACAAGCTGGGATGCGAACCGGATGGCCTTGCGGCGCTTGCCGAGACCGAGGATACGGCCACGCTTCCCAATCTGGCCTCGCTCGAGGAGCGGGTACAGCGCCTGATCCGCGAGCGCGACAATATCGGGCCGGTGAATCTGCGCGCCGAGGCCGAAATGGAGGAAGTCTCCACCCGCATTGAATCGATGGAGGCCGAGGCCGAAGACCTGGTCGCCGCCATCGAAAAGCTTCGCGCCGCAATCAGCAAGCTGAACCGGCAGGGACGCGAGCAGCTTCTTGCCAGCTTCGCAATCGTGAACGGGCATTTCCGCGACCTGTTCAAGGTCCTGTTCGGGGGCGGTACGGCCGAGCTGCAGCTGACGGAGTCGGACGACCCGCTGGATGCCGGTCTGGAAATCATGGCGCAGCCACCTGGCAAGAGGCTGCAGTCGCTGTCGCTTCTGTCGGGTGGCGAGCAGGCGTTGACCGCGCTGGCGATGATTTTTGCGGTGTTCCTGACAAACCCGGCGCCGATCTGCGTTCTCGACGAGGTGGATGCCCCGCTCGACGACACCAATGTGGCGCGTTTCTGCGATCTTCTGCGCGACATTACCGCCAAGACCGACACCCGCTTCCTGGTGATCACCCACCACCGCATGACAATGGCGCGGATGGACCGGCTGTTTGGCGTGACGATGGAACAGCGCGGCATTTCGAAGCTTGTTTCGGTCGATCTGCAGACAGCTGAGCGAATCCGCGACGCCGCCGTCGCCTGACCAGCGCGACATGACGGGTTCCGGGCCGGATGACGCCCTTCCAAACCCGCGGATTTGCTGGCAAAGTCACCCTGTATTGAGTGCTTGACAAAACTCGAGGCGCACCCCTATTTTGGGCGCGATTTCGGCATCCGGAAATCGCGGCCTGCAACAGGCGAATTCCGGCGCCCGGTCACTTGGACAGAAACCACACGGGACAGGCAAACCGGACAGGCAACGGCACTGCGTCTTCACTGGCAGACTGGACCCGAACAGGCCGCACTCCCGGCCGTCACAAGCCGGTCAATGGCAGCCCCCACAGACGAAACGGCATGAGCGATCAGGAACGGCACCCGGGCGACAAACGCCTGCAGGATATTGACCGCCGCATCGCGAAAATGCAGGGTGATCGCGAAGAAGCACAGCAACCGCCCCGCGCCGCCCTTCCGGCTGGCATGGGAGCCATCCTCAGTCGTGTTGCGACGGAACTGGTGGCCGGTGTCGTAGTGGGAACATTCATCGGCTGGGTGTTCGACCGCTGGTTCGGGACATCACCCTTGTTTCTGGTGGTGATGTTCTTTCTGGGAGCCTCGGCCGGCATGCTGAACGTGTGGCGCATGGTGTCCGGACGCGGCATGGCCACGGGGTATTTTGACGAGCATCGGCAGCAGGCCGATGACAAACGGGAGACAGACGGCGACTAGCCGTTGGCGAGCAAGGGAAGACTGAGATGGCATCTACTGGCATGCACTCACCTATCGAGCAGTTCAAGATCAAGCCGATCTTCGAGCTGTCGGCCGGCGGCTATGATATCTCCTTCACCAATTCGAGCCTGTTCATGCTTCTCGCCATGGTTGTCGGCGGGCTTTTCCTGGCAAGCGCGATGGGCAAGCGCGAGATGGTGCCGGGCCGCCTTCAGGGCGCCGCCGAGATGATGTACGAATTCGTCGCCGATCTGGTGAAAAGCAATGTCGGCAGCGAGGGCCGCGCCTATTTCCCGTTCATCTTCACGCTGTTCGTCTTCCTGCTGTTCGGCAACCTTCTTGGCATGGTTCCCTATTCCTACACCTTCACCTCGCAGATCATCGTGACCTTCGCCATGGCCGCCTTCGTCTTTGTCGGCGTCACCATTGTCGGCCTGGTCAAGCACGGGCTGCATTTCTTCACGCTGTTCGTGCCGGCCGGCGCGCCGAAGCCGCTGATCCCGTTCCTGATCGTGATCGAGGTGATTTCCTATTTCGTGCGCCCGGTCAGCCTGTCGGTTCGACTGTTCGCCAACATGCTGGCAGGCCACACCATGCTGAAGGTGTTCGCCGGGCTGGCGGTGATGATTTCCGGTGCCGGTGGCATCGCGATGACGGGATCGGTTCTTCCCTTCGCCGCGATCATCGGCCTGACTGGTCTGGAATTCCTGGTGGCGGCCCTCCAGGCCTACGTGTTCACCATCCTGACATGCATGTATCTGAATGACGCGTTGCACCTGCACTAGGACAGGCCGCCTCGCGGCGTAACGTTTACCGCTGACGGTCAACAGCGGAATGGACTAACAGATAACTAGACTCGAAAAACCTACGGAAGGACTAGGAACATGGAAGTAGAAGCTGCAAAGATGATTGGCGCCGGCATTGCCGTGCTCCCTCTTCTCGGCGTTGCACTCGGTATCGGCAACATCTTCTCATCGCTTGTCAATTCGATTGCACGCAACCCGGCAGCACGCAGCGAAGTGTTCGGCATCGGCATTCTAGGCTTTGCCCTGACCGAAGCCATCGCACTGTTCGCGCTGGTTGTTGCGCTGCTGCTTCTGTTTGCGCTCTAAGCCGTCTTTCCGAATCCGATTTTGACCGCCCCCCGGAATTGTCTGCCGGCGGGCGGTCAGTCAAGGAGACTGGCATGAGCACAATCAAAACAGCTCGCAAAACCGCAGCCGCCGCTGTAACAGCGTCGCTTCTGGCCGGCATGGGCAGCCTTGCGCATGCGGCTGGAGACGCCGAGCCCGGCCTGCCGCAGCTGAAGGTCGAAACCTGGCCGTCACAGCTGTTCTGGCTGGCGGTGATTTTCGCGGTTGGCTACATCTTCATGTCGCGTGTCGTGACCCCGCGGATCGGTTCGGTCCTCGAGGAACGCCGGGCGCGCCTTGATGATGACCTGACCCGTGCCCGCGAGGCCAGCGCCGAAGCCGCCACGACCCGCGCCGAATACGAGGCAAGCCTCGAGGAAGCCCGGTCGCAGGCAGCCGAATTCGCCCGCAACGCCAGCGCCAAGGCGCAGGCCAACGCGGACGCCGCCGAGGCACGTGCCGCCAAGCGTATGGCCGCAAAGGTCGGCAAGGCCGAAGACAAGCTGGCCGAGGACCGCGCCGAAGCCGAGAGCAATCTCGCCGCTGTCGCAGCCGAGGCCGCCATGGCCGCCGCGGCCCAGATCGCAGGCGTCAAGGCAACCCGGCCGCAGGCCGAAAAGGCCGTGAAGGCCAGCGCGGCGAAACTCGCCGGGCAGGAGGCAGGCTGATGGAAGGCATTGTCTGGGAATCAGTCTGGGTCGCCGTCGGCTTTGTCGTCTTCGTCATCCTGGTCTGGAAGCGGCTGAGCGCGGTCATCAACACCATGCTTGATGACAGGTCGGCCAAGATCAAGTCAGATCTTGACGAGGCCCGCACGCTTCGCGAGGAGGCCCTTGACGAGCTTCACCAGTTCCAGCGGCTTCACCGTGAAGCTGCCGAGGAGGCGAAAGCCATCCTGAAGAACGCCGAAGCCACCGCCGAGCGCATCCGCGAAAATGCCGAGGCGGCCGCCAAGGAGACGATCAAGCGGCGCGAACAGCAGGCCACAGCCAAGATCAAGGCAGCCGAAGCCGCCATGATCGGCGAGCTTCGCGACAAGGCGGCAAGCCTCGCCGTGGCTTCCGCTGCGCAGATCATCACCTCGAAGCTCGACGACAAGGCCGGCCTGGCGCTTGTTGACGACGCCGCGGGCGAGATCGAGAAACTGAATTAAGGGCGGGCGCCGCCATCCGGCATACGGACAGGCGCCCCCTCTTCCCTCTCAAACTGTTTTCTGAGATCGTCGCGTGAGGCTAGAGCGCCGGGATCAGGCTGATCACCAGCCTGTTGCCGTCGGCAACGTCAATCTTGTATTCGGCCGCCGGATAGTGGATCCGCTGGCCCTTGGCGAAGCCGGTCTTGTATTTGATGGTATCGCTCGACACCACCTTGTCATCGGAATCGACGATGAAGGCAGCCATTTCGACCTGCGCAACCCCGGCTTCCAGCTGTTCGGACGCAGCCCGCTTCAGCTTCAGCCCGACAGACACAACCATCTCTGTCGTGCCATCCTTGCCCCGTTCGCACAGACCGCGGACCCCGTTCAGCCTGACATCGAAGACCTCGCCTGTCTCGTCCATCTTCATGAAGGCGTTTGTGCCCTCCTGCGGCGCGGAAATATCCGGGCAGGCGATGTAGTTCGGCTTGCCGGCGCATGCCGACAGCAGGGCCCCGGCAACAAAAAGCGAGGGAAGCGCAGCAAATGTCTTCTGCATGTTCATCTGCGGGGTCTGGCGTTTCATGCGGCGCATCCTATCTGCTTTTTGGAACAACAGCAATTGACCTGTGCCCCGTAATCGCGCAAGAACAACCACATGGATCAGGCCGTGACCAGAGACCGGAAATTCCTTCATCTTGCGGCGCCTCGCGGCTTCTGCGCCGGGGTGGATCGCGCTGTGCGCATTGTCGAGGTCGCGCTGGAAAAATTCGGCGCCCCTGTCTATGTCCGCCACGAGATCGTGCATAACCGCACCGTCGTCGACGGTCTGGCGGCCAAGGGCGCCGTCTTCGTCAAGGAGCTGGACGAGGTGCCGGAAGGCGCGCCCGTGGTGTTTTCCGCGCATGGCGTGGCCCGCGCCGTGGTGGAAGAGGCCGACCGGCGCAACATGATCGCCGTCGATGCCACCTGCCCCCTTGTCACCAAGGTCCATGTCGAGGCCCGCCGCCACGCCTCGCAGCGTAAGCATATCCTGCTGATCGGCCATGCCGGCCATCCCGAGGTCGAGGGGACAATGGGCCAGGTCGAGCCGGGTGACATGACCCTGATCGAAACCGTCGAGGATGCCCGCGGCGTCACCCCGCCCGAGGATGCCGAGCTTGCCTTTGCCACCCAGACCACGCTGTCCGTCGATGACACCGCCGAGATCATATCGGTGCTGCAGTTCCGCTTTCCCGAGATCAGCGGGCCGCGCGGCGAGGATATCTGCTATGCCACGACCAACCGCCAGAACGCGGTGAAGCACATCGCCCCGCAATGCGACATCGTACTGGTCGTCGGGGCGGAGAATTCGTCAAATTCCAAGCGGCTTGTCGAGGTTGCGACGCGCGCCGGCGCCGCAAGCGGGCGGCTGGTCCCCGACAGCAGCGCCATTGACTGGGACGAGATCGACGCGGCCAGGCATATCGGCCTGTCGGCAGGAGCCTCGGCGCCGGAAAGCCTGGTCCATGAGATCATCGAGGAGATGCGCGCCCGCTACGACCTGCAGCTTGACGAGGACGCGCTTGTCGAGGAAAGCATCAGCTTCAAGCTGCCGCCGATCCTGGCGAACCGGGACTGACCGGCGGATGGCTGTCTACACGAATGTCGATGATGCCGCCCTTGCCGAATTCCTGACGACCTATGATGTCGGCACGGTGCTGGGCTTTGCCGGCATCGCCGAGGGGGTGGAGAATTCCAACTATCTTCTTCGCACCGACCGCGCCAACTACATCCTGACCCTGTATGAAAAGCGGGTGGACAGCGCCGACCTTCCCTTCTTTATCGAGGTGATGCAGGTGCTGGCCGGATCAGGCCTGAACTGCCCGCTTCCGGTGCCGGCACGCGACGGCGGCATCCTGCAGGAACTTCAGGGACGCCCCTGCGCCATCTTCACTTTCCTCGACGGCACATGGAGCCGCTTTCCGAACCGCGAGAAATGCGCCGCGCTTGGGCGCACGCTTGCCACCATGCATCTGAACTGCGCGCCGGTGACACGCCGCCGGCCGAACGCGCTCGGCCCGGCCGCCTGGCGGCCGCTTCTTGAGTCCATCGGAGCGCAGGCGGATGTCGTTGGCGAGGGTATGCAGACGGCGATCCGGCAGCGGCTCGACACCATTCTGTCGAACTGGCCGTCGGACCTGCCATCCGGGGTCATTCATGCCGATCTGTTCCCCAACAATGTGCTGTTCATCGGCGACGAGCTGACTGGCGTTATCGATTTCTATTTCGCCTGCGACGACATCTTCGCCTATGACCTTGGCATCTGCCTGAACAGCTGGTGCTTCGAGCCCGACGGCAGCTTCAACCTGACCAAGTCACGCGCCATGCTTCGCGGCTATCAGGATGTACGGCCGCTGAGCGACGCCGAGATCGAGGCCATCCCGATTCTTGCCGCCGGTTCGGCCATGCGCTTCTTCCTGACGCGCCTCTATGACTGGATACATACGCCGGCAGACGCCCTTGTCAGCCCGAAGGACCCGATGGAATATTGGGGAATCCTGCGCTTCCACCAGTCGGTATCCGGCACCGCCGCCTATGGCATAGGGCTGTAGCGTGATGACGGACAGGGTGACACTTCACACCGATGGATCATGCCTTCGCAATCCGGGTCCGGGTGGCTGGGCGGCGGTCCTGCAATGGCGTGACGAGCTACGCGAGCTGAGCGGGGCGATGCCGGACACCACCAACAACCGCATGGAGCTTCAGGCGGCGATCGAAGGGCTGAAAGCGCTGAAACGCCCGATGGAGATCGACCTTCACACCGACAGCAAATATGTGATGCAGGGCGTGACCGACTGGATGCCGCGCTGGAAGGCCAATGGCTGGCGCACGGCCGCGAAGAAGCCGGTTATGAACCAGGATCTGTGGCAGGCGCTCGATTCTGCCCTGCAGCGCCATCATGTCAGCTGGCACTGGGTCAAGGGCCATGCCGGCAACGAGATGAACGAGAGATGCGACGAGCTGGCGCGCGCCGCGGCCAGCTCCATCGACCAATAGCCGCTGTCTAGAGCTGCGTCATGACGTGGGTCGGGCTGGACACCTCATAGGCTCCCACCTCTTCCATCATGATGCTTGTCAGTACACCGTCATCGATGATCATCGCGCAGCGGGTGGCCCGTTCGCCGAGGATCGCGCCCATATTCACGGCAATACCGAGCGCACGGGCAAATTCCGCATGCGGGTCCGCCAACATGTCGATCTTGCCCTCGGTGCCATGGACATCACCCCAGGCTTTCATGACATGCGCGTCATTCACCGACAGGCAGGCGATGCGGTCGACGCCGGCACCACGCAAATCATCCGC
>MDSZ01079931.1_pt1 | contig 10445 bp, 10 predicted proteins | sample 811201 | NCBI WGS metagenome assembly MDSZ01 (sample SAMN05326647, study PRJNA326480) | marine metagenome | isolation source: seawater | place: Indian Ocean: North | collected 2010
CAATGCATAAAATAAAGATAAAATAAAAAATAAAAAAATAAAAAAATAAAAAATAAAAAATAAAAAATAAAAAATAAAAAATAAAAAATAAAAAATAAAAAATATATTATAAAATTTTATAATATATTTTTTTTAAATTAATTTATTTTTTTTTAGAAGAAAACCAATATGGTATACAACTATTTAAACATCCTGAACCTACATTAGCTAATGTATTAATATCAAGTTTACCCCTAGTAGCATCAACAATTAATTCAATCATATTACCAATAGTACCATTATCTAGTAATTGTAATAAAACAACTTCATCTTCTCCAGCAGTTAAATCAAGTATTAGTGATCTTATTAGTTTTAAAGATAATTCTTTTTGTTCACTTCCTTTTAAAGGTGTATGTTCAACTTGTTCCATAACATATTTTATAATTAAATGTAATGTACTAGCTCTTATTGATATACTAGAAATTTTTTCTTTTAGTGTAGCTAAACTAGTTTCATATAATGAAGTTACACTTGGTTTATTTACAAATTCAATATTAACATTTTCAATTTCTACAACTTTATCTTGTTTAGTCATAATATATTTAATATATCTATATTAAATATATTTAAATTAATTTTTATAAAAATTTAATAAATATGCATTTTTAAGTAAAAAAAAGCATGTTCAATATTATATAATGTTGTATTATAAAAATAATTAGAATTTTTTAAAGGAACACTTATATTTATTAAAAATTTATCATTTATTTTAATTATATATTTTTCATTACCATTAATAGGATTATAATAAATAATAGTTTGTATTATAGAATCAGGAGCAGCTTTTGCACCAATTTTAGATTTATATTTTTTTTCTTTAAAAAGCTTATTTATATTATATAAATAATAATAATAATTATTATCAATAATATTTGGAGAATCTTCAATATAACTTAAATTATAACTATTATATAATTCATAATTATTATCATTTTTCATAATTTATATTTATTTTATAAATATAAATTATATATATTACAATTTTTATATTAAAATAAATATAAATTATATATAATTTATATTTATCAAAATGCTTAGGCTACAGGGAATTGAAGTCCGGTTTTTTAGGTGAAAACCAAACATCATAACCACTAGACCATAGCCTAAAAGCCCCAGGTGGGATTCGAACCCACAACCTTCAGATTAGAAGTCTGATACGCTATCCAATTGCGTCACAGGGGCAAACTACCCGACAAGGGGATCGAACCCTTGACCACAAGATTAAAAGTCTTGCGCTCTACCAACTGAGCTAGCCGGGCCGAGTAATAAAAAATGTGAACTTTATTATTCACAATATAAATTTATATAATTTCTTTAAATCATTTTATTAATATATATAAGTATATAATAAAAAAATTGATATTATTATAATAAAGTAAATATATATTATTTTGAATATTAGTGAAATAATAAACAAAATTTTAAATGAGCAGTTGTTCAATTTGTTTTGAAGAAATTATTGAATCTCAAGATAATAATAATTATACTACAAAATGTCACCATAGTTTTCATAGAGAATGTTTAAAAAGATGGTGCAGAAGTAACAATTCATGTCCAATATGTCGTACAAAAAATGTAATGTTTAGTAGCCAAAATTTAAATATTTGTCTTTCTGGCTCTCCTGAGATATTTCATGAATCTCGATTATTCAATAATACATCAAGTACAGGACCTAGAAGTGTTAGTAGTAATTATTTAATGCAAGAAGAAAATAATATAATTCCTTATATTATTGACTCTAGCAATAATATCAATAATATCAATAATATCAATAATATCAATAATAATTATAATAATTATAATAATTATAATTATAATTTTGATAATATTTATAATATTGATAATATCAATAATAATATTTCAGATAGATTTATAAATCACATAATAATGAATACATCAAGAGGTAGTTAATTAAATAATATAAAAAAATAAAAATAATAGATAAAAAAAAAATATATATTAATTTTTAATATATATTTTTTTTTTACTCCTCGTGACAGGTTCGAACTGCCGACCTTGTGGTTAACAGCCACACGCTCTAACCAACTGAGCTAACGAGGAAAATACATAGATATATATCTATGAAAAAAGCTCCTGCCTGGATTCGAACCAGGGATAGAGGAATCAAAATCCTCTGTGCTAACCACTACACTACAGGAGCATTTGCACCTAGTGGGACTTGAACCCACGACTTTCGGCTCATAAGACCGACACTCTAACCAACTGAGTTATAGGTGCTTAAAAATGCTAGGAGTGGGGTTCGAACCCACGAGGCTTTCGCCATGTGATCTTAAGTCACACCCCTTAGACCACTCGGGCATCCTAGCTTATTTAAAAAAATATAAAAAATTCATCTTTTTCGATAATATAACTTCTATTATATCTTTAAATTAATTTTATAAATTATTTATCTTTAAAAATAACAAAATATTTTTGTATTAAATAATATGTTTTATATAAAATAATATTTTTTTATGTTAAATAATATTTTTTTTTAAATATTTATATTACAAATATTATAAATAATTATAATGAATATTAATAAAGAAGATTGTAAAAATTTTGGAATAGTTTATACACCGGATCCATTAGTAAATAAAATATTGGATTTAATACCAAGAAATTATTATAACGATCCATCATTAAGGTGGTTAGACATCGGAGCAGGAAATGGTGCTTTTAGTATAAATTTATATAATCGTTTATTAAGTGATTTATCTAACTCTTTTAATTCATATGAAGAAACAAAAAATCATATAATAAAAAATATGATTTACATGGTAGAAATATATCCAAATCATATAGAAAAATTGAAAGATTTTTTTGGAATAAATGCAAATATAATTAATAAAGATTTTTTAACATTAAACAAATATGAGTACGAATCATTTGATTTTATAATTGGTAATCCACCATATAATATAAATGGTGCACTTAAAACACCAACAAATAATTCTCTCAAAAAAACAGATGATGGTAAACAAATTTATGTAGAATTTATAAATAAAAGTTTAGATCTAATGTACGATTGGGGATATTTAGCAATAATAATCCCAACATTATGGATGAAACCAGATAAAGCAGGATTATATAATACACTAGTAAATTCCAATTTTTCTATTAAATATTTACATTGTCTCTCTACAACACAAACCCAAAAAGAATTTTTATATCAAGCACAAACACCAACATGTTACCTTTATGGAGCTAAGACAGAAATCAACAGACAAGACAACCCAAAATTAATATCCATTTATGATAAAATACATAAAAAATATATAGATTACAAATTAAGACCAAATTATCCTATCCCAACACATGGAATTAATATTATTAACAAACTTTTATATTATGTAGATCAAGTAGGATATTTAAAAGTTTATAAATCAAATAATCCACCAAAAAATTCAAAATTTAGTGACACACCTTTTTTACTAGACAATTCATATATCGAATGTGAAACAAATTCACCATCAAACATTAAAACCACAAAAATCTCTAAAAAAACACCAGTTTTAATAAAAAATTATTCTAATATTTTACAGCCATTTGCAAATCAACCAAAATTAATATTAGCACATAAAATGTATGGTTTTCCTTTTTTAGATATATCAGGAATTTATGGAATAAGTTCGAGAGATAACTATATATTAACTGGTATAACCACGAAAGAAACAAAAACAACCAAATCAAAAATTAGTGGTCACTATTCAATAAATGAATTACAACAAATACAAGCTTTTCTCTCAACAAAAACAGCTTTATTTGTATTTTCTACAACCAATTATAGAATGCGCTATTTAGAACGATACGCTTTTCAGTTTTTACCAAATATTACTAAATTAAAAGATTTTCCAAATTTATTAAATAGCGATCCAGTTACACGAGAGAAATTAATAATTAACTTTTTTAATTTCTCTCAATTAGAAGAAAAAAATATAAATAATTTATCACAAACTTATAACCATTTTATAGATAATAATTGATAATTCTATATTTTGATTTTCGTTTGAACTCGAATTTAGATTATTTGTGCCTTTATGATTCTTTTTTTTATGATATTTGTCACATAGAAATTTTATAGCAATATTCAGTTTAATTGAATCAACAGTGATATATTAACACGTAATTAGTAATTATAAATTATAAATTATATAGTAATGCTAATAAAATAACTTCATGTTCATATGTATGTCCATGACATAATAAAAAGATCACACATAATGTCATTGATAATAAGACAAGTTATTCTATCAATAATTTCATTCATTATTATAAAAATATTTAGTGTAATATATTTTAATAAATAATTATAATATATTTTAGTAAATAATTAGATAATTTAAATTTTTATTAATTTAAATTTAATATTATTTTTATTTTATAAATATTTTTTTTGTATATTTTTTTTTATTTTAACATATTATAAGATGACAACGATAAATATTCAGGGTGATAATAATAATTCTAATTTATTATTATCTAGTAGCTATGGCCATATTAGCGATCATGGTAGTTCTTCAACTGATTTAAGTAATCAAAATGTAGTAAATAGTGAAATTAGTGAAAGTAGTGAAAGTAGTGAAACTACTACAAGTAGAGCGCGTCTTGAAGCACACCTCTCAGCGGAAACAAGCGATCGGGTGTCCTCCCTTGTTGAGTATACAGTGACGCAGCCAACAGCAGCTCGATCCGAGCACGGATACGTCACTCTTGCGGACACGTCTCGCAGGACAGACTTTGAGGCTGCTCTGACTCTGAACGAGAGGAGTGTTAGCGAGCCTGGCTGTAAGTACCTCTTCTGGGCAACGGAGCCAGGAACTGAGAACTATTACTACTTCGAGGGTTGGTTCTCTGAGCGAGCGTATAGTATTCACACGAGTAACCAGTACACTTGGGACAACCAGCTAACTATCACTCCACCCTTCACCTTTAGCGCAGTGATCGACTTTGTATTTGGAGCGAATGCTGGAGTCGCTACATGGGGAGGTGCATTCAAATATGGGCAAATCGATAAGGGCAACTGGTGCAGGATGTGCACTGTCCACCCAGAAACTGATAAGGGAGGTGATCTGCTGACCTCGATGTTGGCACTCAAGACAAGTGCTCTTGCTACAGACGGCTGCCTTGAATTTCTTGTCTTGCAGCTCTTCAAGGACAAGAATGTGATTGTTCGCGTTGAGAGGTGGGCTACAAAGGCGCACTATGAAGCGTTTGAGGATACGATGAAGAGCAACAAGGATGTAGACTATGTGTATGCTTATGCGGACTGGCCTATCTTCGGCACTCTTCCGTCGATTCCTATTCAAACCAACACAGCTAAACTTGATACGGCTACTATGACAGGAATCGACATGCGTTTAAACATTATAGACTCGACCGTCAATGGTATCGACTTCCGCACATTTGAGCATGCACTTCCGAATAACATGATTCAGGAATCTATTGACTATGCAGAAGCGGCGTCGCAGCACGTGGTCCGCTTCCTTGCCTTCTTTAACCCTATCGGAAACACACCTCAGCTTCAGTTGAGGAAGCAGTACCTCACCGAAATGGCTCTAGGAACCACGGAAGGGACTGATGCACACACGAATCGACCCAAAGCAGCCATACCTGGAATAGACAAGTATCACTGGTACACTGAGCCCAAAGCAGATGGTGAATCCAGCTATTCCGTTCTCGTGATACATGCACAAGACATGGCATCCTTCGCGGCACTCAAGAGTCAAGAGTTTAGCGGCGAGACAAATGAGGAGGCTTACACGTCACCTGCTATGAACGCGCTCTACCCTTCCTCTGCAGAAGAGGCATCTATCATTCAAAAGATCGTTTTCGTAACACAGGACCCCGCCGCTACACAGGCGCTTGCAGAAACGGAAAAGTGGAGGTCGACGGATGGCAGCTACCTAAGACAATTTGGTATCACGAATGGTATAGATCCAATATCCGCATTCCCAATGCAATTCCACTACTTTGCTGTCGCAGACGTCAAGAAGTTCTTTGGTGTGTCTAAGGATGTGAGTCGCACAAAGTATCTTGAGAATAAAGTAAGTGAACTTTTGCGACGTGTGGCGACTCTGGAGTCGGCTTAGTTTCTAATAGTAACGTAGCATAGTTCGTAGCCTTGACATCAATAACGCTCTAGTGTACGACGCATATGACCGAAGAGAGCCTGGCAGAAGAAAGCCCGAGCTCAGTATAAAACGGCCATATGTACCGTTTCGGCACATTTAAATTACTTTTAATTACAGCCCCTTATATATATTGTTTATAAGTAAATTATCATTATCTATGTAATGTGTAATAAAACTCTTTTTATATTTTATGTAAGAAAAATTAATAATATTTTTGCACCAAGTATATATAATAATAAACCTATTTTATTTATAAGTGACTCGATATGTAATATTCTTCTGGAATCCTCTTCTTTTATTTCTTTGATAAATTAGTAATATTTCTTTTAGTTCTTTTAGCCATTATATTACTTTTTAAAATATTCTAAATTTGCATAGAATCTATTTTTTCTTCAACAATTTGTAAAGCAATGGAATTTGCCCACTCAATATAAGATTTATCCAATAAATTTCCAAAATCTTTAATCGCATTTTTTATAATATTAATATCACCTTTATCAATTGCTCTATCTATTTCAAATAAAAACGCATCATAAATAGTATCATTAGAGCCACTACATCCAGAAATATCATAAATAGTGCTATCAATTTCCATAATTAATTAGTATAATGAATTATTATAATTTTATTATAATTTATTAAACTTTTAGTAATATTATTATATCAATTTTTTTTATATGCAAGAAAAAATTGATATAAATCAAAAATTAAATAAATATTTTTAGTTATATATGTTTAATATAATAAATATTAATAATTTTTTGAAAATTAATAAATATTATTCAAAATATTTATTAAATTTATCAAAAAATATCTCTAATTTGGCATTAAAAAAAGATAAGATAATAAATGAATATTTATATGAAGAAAAAAAAAAAATTTATAATGAAAAATGTTTAAAATATATATTTAAACAAGACTTAGCAACTAAATGTATTATTTGCAAAGGATTAGGTTGGATACATAATCCATATAAAAATAAGATTTATGATATAGATTATGGATATGAATTATGCTATAAATGTAATGGAACAGGATTGAGTTAAATATTTAAAGAAGTATTTTCAATTTTTAAGTTATCAAAATTATGATTACTATAATTATATTTATTATTTAATGTTACATTATCAATATAAGTTTTTTTTACATATTCAGCTAATTCAAAAAATATTTTAAATTTTTTAGAAAAATTTAAAATTTGAATTTTTTTAGAAATTTCATGATTAATATTATAATTATTATCTAATTCATAGTAACTTTCTTTTTCATATATATATTTATATATATATTTATTATTTAAATAAAAAGATATCAGTATTTCGATTATATTTTTTTTTAAGAATAATTTATTACTTAATAAATATTTTATTATATTTTTATGTGATTCAATAAAATATAACGGATATTTATTATTTTTTTTTAAATAATTAATAAGTTCTATTTTAAATTCAGATTCATTAACATTAGTTTCTAAACTATCATATATAGTATTTACTAATATATCATAATCATTTAAAGTACAAGCATATTCGATATTTTGTATAAATTTTTTAGTATTACTATTATGAATAACATATCCAAAATCATAAATAATTATTTGATAAAAATTATTATATTTTCTAACTTTCCAATTTGCATCATGTAAATCCAAATGAAAATAATTTTTTATTAATGATATATCTTTTATAAACATAAAAAATAAAAATATAATATTATATTTTTCATATTCATTTTTTATATCAATTTCATAAAATTTTTTACCATCTTCATATTTCATAATCAAAATATTTTGTGAAGAAAATATAGGTTTTGGTATTACAATATATGGATTATTTTCATAAATTTTATAATAATAATTAATATTTTTAAATTCATTATTCATATTAATTTGTAACATCATATTATCAAAAAAATCATCTATAGAAAAAAGAATTCTATATTTTTTTAAACAATTAAAATACATAGTAATAAAATTAAAAAATTTTAAATACAATTTAGGAAGTAAAAATTGATAATTTATTTCAGGATGTGTAATTTTAATAGCAACATTTTCATTTTTTAGTGTTCCTTTATAAACTTGTGCAATAGAACCAGAATATATATTATGAGAAAGATCTATTTTTAAATCAAAATAGTGAATATTATGTGAAAAATCATGTGAAAAATCATGTGAAAAATCATGTGAAAAATTATGTGAAAAATTATAAAATAATTCTTTTTCTAATATATATTCAGTATATTTAATACTATGAATAGTACAATTTTCATAGAAATTATCTAAAAGTTCAATATATATATTAGATTTATATAATATTTTATAATTATGTATTAACCATTGAATAATTTTTATTAAAACACATCCATTTTGATTAATCGAATTATATAAAAAAAGTAATAAGTTATTACTAATATTTTTAGTTAATTTATAATAAAATAAATTAATACTTAGAAATATTAAAAATTTATTGAAATAAAAGAAGTATTTTAAATAAATTAAAAAATGAATAAAATTATTCATTTATATGTTATTTAATATTATTTAAAATATTATTTTAAATAATATTAAATGAAGTTAATAAATAGTATTAAAAATATAATATATAATTACATTGAAAATAAATACAATAATTATTTATATACAAATAGTATATTATTAATAGAAGAAGAAAATATTTATAATATAGTTGAAGAATTTTATGAAAAAAATATAAAAGAATTAAAAAAACATATAAGAGAAAAATTAAAAGAGCAATATAATTTAGAAAATATAGATTATCCATCTGCGTCTGTCGAGAATATTTTATTAGATATATTTCAAGACAAAGAATTTGGAATATCAAAAATAAGTGATGAGTTAAAATATTTGCAAAAAATAAATACTTATAATGCTAGATTACCAATTATAAATAATTCTTTAAATTTAAATATAAATATAGAAAATAATTATATAATTATTAACAATATAAATGATATAACAATAAAGAATAATAAATTTAAGGATATTTACAATACAGTTAATAAATATAAATTTCTACATAAAGTTGATAAATATAATCTTGATAAATATAATAATGAAGAAAAAATTAAAATAATAAAAGATAGCGTATTAAATAAAGATGAAATAGCAGTAGAATTATATTATTTAAAAAAAAAAAATTAAAAAGAAAAATTAAAAAGAAAAATTGTTAAAAATAAAATTAATATACTCAATATCATTTTTATGATAGAAGTATGTGTTACACGTTTTAATAACCAAACAATAGAAGAAAATAAAAATTGGAAAAAAAAAAATAATATAATTGGATGTATTTATGGAACACCAATAAAAATAAGTAATAATATATTACCAGAAACAATATTATTGGTATTAGAAATGAATAATTCTATAAATAAAATAGAAGGAATTGGTGTTATAAAAAATAAGTTAGAAAAAGAAAATAAAAAATATTACAAAATATATAGTGATAATAATTACAATAGATTTATATATAAATCATATTTTAGAATAGATAAAAGTAATTTAACAAATTCAGAAATAAAAATATTAGAAAACTTAGAAGATTTATTATTTAAGCATAGCACTCATTGTAAAAGAGGTCAAGGTATACAGAAAATATCAAATAAGGTAAAAAATTTTGAAGAATTTAATTATATTAAATTTTTAATAAATTTATACAATAAAAAATTTATAAATATTAGTAACTATAATTTAATAATAAAATAGATTATATAATAAAATTATAATTATTATTTTATATATAATATTAATTATAATGTTTAATAATTTAAATAATTTAAATACAGAAATAAATGACTATACAATAGATGAATTATTAGAATTATTAGAAATAGAAACACCATCAAAAAAAGAAATAATTGAAAAAGTAGAAAACTTAAATAATAATTATTTTAAAAATAATAATAAACTAACTTCTTTTTTTAATGCAATACAAAATAAATTATTAAATAATTTAATAGAAGAAAATGATTATATAAGAAATGATATTATTATTAACAATAACTTAATAGAAAATTATGAAAATATTAATAATATTAAAACTAATGATACAGTAGTGGAAAATTATGAAAACATAAATATTAATATTGATAGTGAAAATGAAGATAATACTAAAGTAATAGAAAATTATGAAAATATAAATAATAATGATACTAATGATACTAATGATAATAATAATGATATTAATAATATTAATAACGACAATATAGAAAATTATACAATAAGCAAATCTTTTGAGTTTAATACAGAAAATA
>MDSZ01130617.1_pt1 | contig 10444 bp, 13 predicted proteins | sample 811201 | NCBI WGS metagenome assembly MDSZ01 (sample SAMN05326647, study PRJNA326480) | marine metagenome | isolation source: seawater | place: Indian Ocean: North | collected 2010
AGGAAAATTAATAACTGACATTTATCCAACTGGAACATTTACTCTAAGTGGTCAATCTGTCGGATTAAGTGCAGGGCGTCCGTCTACATTTACAACAGGATCTTTCACGCTTTCTGGGCAGAATATAACTTTTGATTATGGTTTCGGAATTATAGCCAATAACGGAACATTTAGTTTAACAGGTCAAAGTATAGTTTTTGATACTGGCTTTGGAATGGTGCTTGATCCTGTATCATTTGCTTTAACTGGTCAAAGTGTAGATTTTAAGAAAGATATGAATGTATCGGCGGCTACTGGTACATTTACACTTACTGGGCAAGATGCTCTCAAGGGCGTTGGCGAAGCTTTTGAGCGTGGCCAATTTACCTATACCGGCCAAGATGTAACAATGTTTGCAGGAAGATTTTTAAGGCCGGTAACTGGTGAATATTCTTATACATTTCAAGATTTTAAAATTAGAGGTTGGTTTAGCCCGACAGTACCGGCTGAAATATGGACGGATGCAGCCTAACGTGATAGGTTATTATGAATAGGAGATCTAAATGGCTATTACTTTAACAAAACCAACAGTGGGTGGATCTGAGGGAACTTGGGGTACTACCATAAATACGGCTATAGATGACGTTCAGAACGCTCTTAATGGTACAGCCGGAACCGTAGCTCCTAATTTAACAAAGTTAACCATAAATGGCGTAGATGTTGCTACTTCAGCCTCAGATTTAACAAATGCTATTACTGGTTTTGTCTTAGAAGACGGTGACGGAACAGAGGTTACCGTGGCAGGTGGCCAAGAGGTTAAATTTGTAGAGGGTGGCGGTATTGACATTAATTGGACTGATACCTCAACAGGTTCAGACGCAGATCCATACGATATGACTTTTACTCTCAACGATGATATGCGTAAAAGCGGAAATGTTGACGTATACACTGGCAATACCTCTGATTATGTATTTTATGATGCAGATGTAGGTATGCGTTTCTATACAGCCGGATCTGAAGATATGCGGCTTACGGATGGCGGTGATTTGCACGTTGATGCAAACATTATTGGCTACTCTACCACTATTTCAGATCAGCGTTTGAAGCACGACATCAATAAAATAGACAACGCATTAGAAAAAGTAATGCAGATAAACGGTTACACATTTACTTATAACCATGATGGAAAGCAGAGCGCAGGGGTAATAGCGCAAGAAGTTGAAAACATAATGCCAAGTGCTGTTCAAAGCACTAATTTAGTTTTTAATGAAGATAATGACGTAGAGTTTAAAACAGTACAATATGACCAACTTCATGGATTATTAATTGAAGCAATAAAAGAATTAAAAGCTGAAATAGAGGAATTGAAAAATGCCTCTGCCTAGTAGTGGCCAAATAACAATAAACCAAATTCACGTCGAAGCGGGTGGCGGTAGCGGTTCACAAGCTGCAATAAACGATGCTGACATTCGGGATATGATTGGCAAAAGCTCAGGCGCAGAAAACAGATTTAATGACTATTACGGAGTTTCAGCCGCCGCTCCTGTCGCGACATACAAAGGACGCACATTGACAACTGGCAATGGCTTCCCGACAGGAAACGTCACTTTAAGCTCTGGTTCAAAATTAGTTGTTGTTACTTGTCAACTGGCAGGGAGTGGAAATACCTATGTTAATATTGGAGGTGTTGGCGCAACGCTTGCTGCAAAAATGGATACCGCGCCTACTGGCGGTGTTTGGGGCGCGGCACTCACATCAGCAGTTTATTATTTAGTCACGTCTGCTTCTGGCTCTGTACAAATAACTGGTAACGGTGGCAGTGGAAGGTCAATGACTCATGTTTGGGAAATAACAGGTTATAATAGCTCTACGCCTACAGCTACGGCAACAGCTCAAAATACCGATAATACAAGCTTTTCAAAAACTATATCTTTATCAACGCAATATAACGGCGTGACTATGGGGTCTGGAATAACTGAAGATACCAACCCTGCCGGCTCGGTAACAGTCAGCAATTCAGACCAAATAGTACAGCAAGATTTAGAAAGTGCCACAAATCATTTTTGTTGGAAAGACGAAGGAACATCAACAGGAACGACAAGCTATTTATGTGATCAAAATAGCCCTGCTAACAATGTTGTTTCGGGGTCAGCCATAATGCAACTAGCCGCCGCGCATTGGAAATAATATGCCTCTTGTACCATTAGATCTCAAAGCAGGATTTTACAGAAACGGAACTGATTTAGATGCTTCCAATCGGTGGCGCGATGGTAGCTTAGTCAGATGGCGTGATGGATCTCTACGCCCAATTGGTGGGTGGCAAACATTTAAGGAAGGTTTTTGCTCAAATCCTATTAGGGGCGCCCATGCGTGGGAAAGCAACAACGGAACAGCTTATTTTGCGGCGGGAAGCCATAACGAATTAACAGCTATGACAGGTTCCGGCACAACCTACGATATTACGCCAACATCTATGACTACTGGTCGTGAAGACGCCGGTCTTAACCTTGGTTTTGGTGGCGGCTTTTATGGCACTGGTTATTTTGGTACGCAAAGACCTTCTACTGGAACTTATTCTGAGGCGTCGTCGTGGAGCCTAGACAACTACGGCCAGTATTTGGTCGGGGTTCATTTTGACTCCGGAACACTAGTCGAGTGGCAGCTTGGATCTTCAGCCGTAGCAGCCCCAGTAGCCAATGCCCCGACTAATAATCTTGGTTTGGTTGTTACCGAGGAGCGCTTTATATTTTTATTAGGAGCCGGTGGGAATCCTCGAAAAGTCCAGTGGTGTGACTTTGAGGATAATACACTATGGGCTGCGGCAAGCACGAACCAAGCGGGGTCCGAAACCCTTCAAGTATCTGGGCAGATCATGCAGGGCATCAAGACAAGAGGCCAAACTTTAATCATAACCGATACCTCAGCATTTGTAGCAAGGTACGTTGGCCCGCCTTACATTTATCAATTTGATAGGGTTGCAGATGGCTCAGGGGCTGTTTCTCGTATGTCGGCTGTGGACACTGATATGGGCGCTTTCTGGATGGGTCAGAAGGGTTTTTTTACTTTCGATGGCAATACCGTTAAAGAACTCCCATGCGAAGTACACGATTATATTTATGACGATATAAACGTAAACCAACAGTCGAAAATTTGGGCGTTTAGCAATACAGAATTTAGCGAAGTATGGTGGTTTTATCCGTCTGCAAGCAGTTTAGAGATAGACAGATATGTTGCATACGATTTATTAGAGGGTCACTGGCTTATTGGTAATTTATCGAGAACCGGAGGCGTTTCCAGAGGTGTATTTAGAACTCCTGTTTTGAGCGGTGAATTGGCTGAAACAATTACTTACAATGTGACTGTCGCCGACAGCGGTGGAAATAAGTATTTTATCTCTGACCATTCTGGTGCGGCTCCTACAATAACTTTGAAAAAAGGTAACACATATAAATTTGACCAGAGTGCAGCCAGTAATTCCGGACACCCACTACAGTTTTCTACAACATCAAATGGGACACATGGCGGTGGGTCAGCTTATTCAACGGGAGTTACGGTAGTCGGAACGGCGGGTTCAGCCGGTAGTTATGTTCAGATAGTTGTCTCAGATAGCACGCCGTCAACTTTATATTATTATTGTTCGAACCACTCAGGTATGGGGGGAACTGCAAACGTCATTGAGCCGGTAATGGTCTTTAACCATGAGCAAGGTCTTAATTATGATTCAGGATCTGTATTTTGCGAAACCGGACCGATTTCAATCGGAAAAGGTGATTTGATTTCGAGGGTCACCGATATAATACCCGATGAGAAAACACAGGGTGATGTAGATTTAAAATTTAAAACTAGATTTTATCCAAATGACACGGAGACAACTCACGGCCCGTATAATCCAAGTAATCCAACTTCAGTGAGATTTACTGGTAGACAAATAAGGATGCGGGTCGAAGGTGACCAAGCCGCCGCGTGGCGTGTGGGAACTATGAGACTTGAGACTAAAGCGGGAGGTCGTAGGTAATGGCTGTTACACCTCCAGTTATTGGTGTCGATATACGTCAATGGGGTAGAGATCTTAATTTATTTTTAACCAGAAATCTGGGTAAATTATTCTTTAAGACTTCCGACGATAACCCATCTGTAGATGGTATTTTTTTATGGGATGATGTTAATAGCTATCCAATAGTTAGTCATAATAATGCTTTTCGTCAGATTGCTATGAAGCACGCAACCCCTCCGGCTAATACGGGATCTGCGGGTGACGTCACGGGTATGATTAGTTGGGATACAAACTACATTTATGTGTGTGTCGCGAACTATGATGGATCGTCGGCTATATGGAAAAGAGTGGCTCTATCGACATGGTAAATCGTGGGGTGGATAAATATTGAATAATGTTGTAGAATTTTCGTCAAAGTCTAGCGTTTTTATCAGGCCGATAATTGGAGATGAGATAGATCAGTTTTTACCTAAGATAATTGCTATTCTCAAACCGGCGATTGATAAGAGCCAGAGAAACGTATCGATGGATGATGTTATAGAGGATATTATGACTACACGTTCACTAATGTGGGCAGTTTACATAGGGGACACGCTGTCAGCCGCTTTTACTACAAGTATAGCGGAGCATCCTCAAAGGAGAACTTTATTTATAGAGTTTATGGGTGGCGCGGCTATGGCGGTTTGGATGAGAGCCGCTTTAAGAGTTTTAAAAGAGCTTGCTAAAAAAAGTAAGTTAGATGGAATTGAGGCACACGGACGGATCGGTTTTTCTAAAATGGCCAAGGAACACGGTTTTAAAGAAATGCACCGACATTTTGAAATGGAGATAGCGTAATGGGCGGTAAGACAACAACTCAAACATCAACAATGGACCCAATTCAGGAACAGTTTATTACTGAAAAACTTTTACCTTTTGCTGATAAAATCGTAGATACTCCTTTCGAGCGATACACTGGTGATCGGGTTGCAGATTTAACTCCAATACAGAGAGATGCTTTAGGAGGCTATGGCGCTCTAAGTTTGCCGTCCGAAATAGGTGAAGCCACAGACATATATCGAGGCATTGCGACAAGAACTCCTGAGCAACGTCAGGAAAGATTAGCTCAAATACAAGACCAAATGGCTCCTATGTTGAACAGGCAGTTTGCTCAGCAAGGCGTCGGAAGCGAAGCTCAAGCTATCAAGGCTAACGCTTTTGGCGATAGAAGGGCTGTAATGGAAGGTGAGCGTCAAGCTGCTTTGGATGCTAGGGCTTATGATCTTGCAAGTAGGCAGCTAGGTCAGGAAGACGCTATGGCCATGAGATCGGCGGGTGCTTTGTCTGGTAGCGGCATACAGGGCTTGAAAGCTCAGCAAAACATTTTAGGCGCCCAAATGACTGCGGGTGATACCGAGAGACAACTACAGCAACAACAATTAGACGCGGATTTCAATCAATACTTAGCAGAAATGCAATATCCTCTAACGCAGTTTGGTGTTCTTACTGGCGCCGGACAAGCTTTCCCTGCGGGTATTGGCACAACGGTCGAAAGAGAAAGAGATCCTATGGGTGGATTTGGAAGAGTATTATCTGGCTTAGGCTCATTTGGCATGGGCGGCGGTATGAAGATGTTTGGTTAATAGGGGCTAAAAATGATTACTTTAACAGAGCAAATGATTAGAGACTTTGGGCTTACCGGCGCTATGGCGGGTGAGATAGCTACCCCTGAAGACATTGCCATAATGAACGCGGCTCAACCCACAGACCCAATGTCAGCTTCGCTACGGCCTAGAATTAGACCTGAAGCTGCTTCAGGAGGTCAGGCGGTTCCTACACCCCCCCCAGTTACAGGAACAAAAGCAACGGCGCCAACAAGCGCCGCGTCTGATCCTTTTAGCAATTTAAGCGCCGACCAGAGAAGGCTTCTAAGGTTTGCAGCTATTAAAGACGCGGGTCTGGCTTTACAGGGTAAAGAAGGTAATACGGTTGCTGCTATACTAGGAGACTTTACCAAACGAGACGACATGATAAGAAAAGCTAATGCTGCTACGGCATTGGCACAGTCTAAAAAGGATCAAGGCGCTGCGCTGATGAGTATGCTCGGTATGGGCGGCGAAAGTACAGGCGGTTTAGAAGATAAAAGACAAGCTGTAATTATGGGTATGGTTACCGGAGCAATAGAACCTCAAATCGGCAATGCTTTATTAGCTGACATAGAAAGACAGCTTGGAGTGCAAAAAGAAGTGTTTAGCAGCCAGAGATTAATTAGTGGAATTGACCAATTGCTTGCAGATCCGGCGTTAGCACAAGGTTTAGGTATTGAAGGGTTTTTAAGAAAACCTTTAGCAGAGCTTGGCCTAGATGAAGAAACAGCAAGAGTTAGAGCTAAAATTGATCAAGTTAGAGGTGATGTATTCTTGTCAGCATTTGCAACTCTAAAAGGTGGTGGCCAGATTACTGAGCTTGAGGGTACAAAAGCTGAGCAAGCGCAAGCTAGATTAAGCACTGCACAGTCAGAAGAAGATTTTAGAGCCGCTCTTAATGAATTAAAATTTTACACAGAGTTAGGTATTCGCCGTATGAAAGGCGAGAAAATACCAGAAACTTTATACGAAGATTCTCAAGCAAATGATCCTTTAGGAATACGGTAATGGCGTCAAAAATTGAACAGCTAAGAAAACAATATCCTCAGTATGATGATATGAGCGATGATGATTTTGCTAAAGCTTTTCATAAAAATTTTTACAGCGATTTGAAATACGACGATTTTGCTAAAAAGTTAGGAGTTGCTTCAGCTATTGCTCCATCTGGCACGCAAATCGTAGAAACGTATGACGACGGTGGTCGCATTGTAAAAAACATTAAAACGGGGAAAGAGTCCTACGTCTCTGATGCTTTTGCCACGAGTGATCCTGTCAGGATTGCAGAGATAAGAGCCGCAGAAGGAAACGCCGGAGAGGTTTCTCGACTTAGCTTTGCCCAAGATATAATTAACCAAGTAGGCGAAATACCCGCAAGAGCGGCAAGCGCAATAAAAGGTGTGCCGTTTATTGGGTCATATGCTGATGAAGCTATCGGCGCCCTTTTTGGCCAAGATGCTGCGTCAGCTACAAGAGCCGCGCAAGAAGCTAGAGAAATAGTAGCGCCAAAGACCGTTATGGCATCAAGAGGAGCCGTAGGATTAGCAACTGCGGTTCCGGCGGCTTTAGCAGCGCCATCAATGGCGCTTGCTCCGTTAGGTACTTCACTAACATCTAGGATGATTGCGGGTGCGGGTTTAGGCGCAGCCGGAGGAGCTTTAGAGGGCGCCATCTACGGATCTGGAGAGGGTAGAACCAGAGAAGAGAGAAAAGATCAGGCAATTAGCGGAGGTAAAGTAGGCGCCGCATTTGGTGGTATTTTAGGTCCGGCGCTTCCCGCAGCCGGTGCAGCAATAGGTGCGCTTCGAGGTAGACGTGTATCAGCCCCCGCAAGAGCCACGCAAAGAGAATTGGGCATAAAAGGTCAGGCGACAGATCTCCTAAGCTCTGCGGCTCAAATGGATGAGCCTATGGCGGCTGCTAACATGGCAAGAGCCGGTCAATACGGCTCACTGGGCATGATGGGGCCATCAACCAAAAACTTGCTTGACCTAGCCGCAGCATCTACAAGCGAGGGCGCAGCAAGAGCTAGGCAGAATATCGAAGAGTTAGCGGGTGATGCCGGTAGGCAGTTTGATGAGCTTTTAGATACTACCTTTGGTGGACCTGAAGCGGCGCTAAAACTTCAAGATAACTTAATGTCGTCAACAGCCGGAGTAAGATCTGATGCTTATGACGAAGCGTATGAGCAAGCTATTGATTATGCGTCGCCTAATGGAATTGAATTAGATAATTTACTTAAAAGAGTAAAACCTTCTGTTTTAAAAAATGCAGAAGATTTAATGAGAATGGAGGGTATCGAAAGCCCTCAAATATTTGCTAAGCTTGATAAAAACGGAAATATAAAAAGTTTTGAGCGTAAGCCAAATGTTATGCAAATTGATTATGTAACTAGGGCGTTAAACAATGTAAGCCCAACAGCCGCTCCAGAAGATAAAAACGCTGCCAGAAACTTAGCAAGTAAAATAAGAAAATCTTTGGATAATCAAATACCTGAATACGAAGTGGCTAGAGCTACAGCCGGTGATGTAATTAGTATTAGAGAAGCTATAGATCTTGGAACTAATGTATTTACCAAAAAAGTAACCCGATATGATTTGGAAAAAGCTTTTAGCGATATGGGTGGCGCTGAAAAAAGAGGCTTGAAGCAAGGTGTTCGAAGCTACATCGATGAGCTTATGGCCAATGCTAAGGCGTCTCTAACAGATCCTAATCAAGATGCTAGAGAGCTAATCGCACCAATTAAAAATCTTATGTCTCGAAGCAGCCGAGAAAAAATTGAAACAATACTTGGAAAAGATGCGGCCAAGGAATTTAACAGGCAGCTTGACGAAGTATATTCAGTTATGAATATGCGTGCCGGAGTAGCTCAGCAAACCAAGACAGCCGTCAGGCAAATGGCCAAGGAAACCGCAGAAGACGCAACAGATCCAAGCTTACTAGGCTTAATGGGAGATAGAGGCTTAACAGGTGGAATAGCTGAAAAGTTTAGACGTCAGCTTGGCGATCAGCCATCTAAGAACGAACAGTTTAGGGCGCTGATGGGCGAGATAGCTGAGCCTCTGACAAGGCAAGCAGATCTAACCACGCTCACACGTCAGATGGAAGAATTGAGAAGAGCCGCGCCTCAGCTACAAAGAGCCGACGATATATACGAAACCGGTAAAAGTCTCGGAACTCTCGGCGCGACTGGCTTAACTCCGGCTATGCAGTCCCTTCTGGGGTATCGCTGACCCAAGCTTCGTTTTCAGGAGTATTAGGGTCGTCTCCTATGAGACGCCCTTTTTCGTCCCTAGCTCGCTTTTTTTTTGAGCCTGTAACTTTTTCTTTCTTTGGTTTTGGCGCTTTTAACCTAAGCTCTTCTAGCTCTGATTTTTGAACCTGTAGTAATTCAGCCGCTTCCTCGCAATGTTTGAAAAGCGCAAACACATTTTGAACTCGATGTGGCTGCGTAAGAATGCGAATCAATTCTTTAAATTCTTCGTCTGTCATAATGACCTCCTTTTAATATTTTTTGAGTTTAGCCAGATAATTCTTGCGTATCAAGCCCGCGTTGGTTAACTGTTAGTTACATAGTATATGCTTTTTTACATATATACTTCTCCGAACTTGCCCCGCTTTTTTAGGCGGGGTATTTTTTTATAGTATTCTTTCCGCTTGACGTTAACAGATTGTTAACCTATTCTAGATATATAACGAATCAATGGAGAAGAAAATGTCAGATAAATCTTTAGAAGCTCGTGTAGATAGCGCAATTAATCACTTACTATCAGTTATTGATCGTCGTGGTTTAGATAATGTTTCAAAAGAAACACAAGAAGCATATTGGTCATTATATGCATTAAGCGACGGTCTAAATGGTTCACCAGAAGACGGTTCAATGATTGTTTTTTATAAGCCTTGATCGGAGAAAAGATAATGTCAGATATTCAATTAAAAGCAGTTCGAGTAGCAAAAGGTGTCCCCGCTTGGGACATCATGCTATCCGAAGAAAACGGCGAAGATCGCAACGTCGGAATGATGTCAGATTTTCCAATGGAAAAATCGTATGTCTGTACGCTACGCGCTGACAACGTAAACGCAGAGATAGAGCTACGTCATAAAGCGCTTTCAGATATGCTTGCAGCTATACGCAAAGCAGTCGAAGAGCGACAAGAGCGTTTAGAAGAATGGTACGAAAATGAACGCAGCTATGAAGCGGAAATGGCCGCTGAACGCGCAGCCGAAGTCTGGTGGGAGAGCCGCTACGATCATTTGGCAGAAGACCACGGCGAACCGTGGTAATTTCAACAGGGGGCGTAAAGCCCCCACAACCTAAAGGAGAAGTAAAAATGGGACATGATACAGGAAGATGGGGAATTTGTGCAGGATGCAGATGTAGCGCACCATATAGACCAGACGTTAATTGGTGTCTTTGTGAAGAGTGCTATCAAATGACTTTGGAAACTAATGCCGAGTCAGAGGCTGAGTATCTCGAAGAAGAGCGTCTTAGAAGAGAAAGGGAGGAGAAGTAAAAATGAAATATTATGTAATTATTAAAACAAATAAAAACTCTTACGATCCAAATAAAGTAAAAATTTGGGAATGTTTTGATAAGACATATGTTTGGGGAAGCGCTGCATATGAAGTAATTGACTACGCGAATACATATAAAGAAGCGCAAGCAATAGCTAGAAAAGCGAGGGCGTAAAAATATGTTAATCGTAGTAAAAAAAGAAGAAGCAGAAATGCTTCTTCACTCTATCCGCGAGCTTGAAGTAACTATCGCCGAGATGGATGGAGAAGAAGAGGGAAGCCACGGTTTTATGCCCTCACAATTAATCGCTTTAAAAAATATAAAAACTGAAAT
>MDSZ01184694.1_pt1 | contig 10444 bp, 13 predicted proteins | sample 811201 | NCBI WGS metagenome assembly MDSZ01 (sample SAMN05326647, study PRJNA326480) | marine metagenome | isolation source: seawater | place: Indian Ocean: North | collected 2010
CATCAATTAATTTTGTTTTTTCTACCACCCCAACGGAAAAACCGGCTAGATCAAAATTACCTTTTGCGTAATGACCCGGCATCTCTGCAGTTTCTCCTCCAAGAAGCGCGCAGTTACTCTTCTTGCATGCATTTGCAATTCCTTTAACAATTTTAGAAGTTGATTTTGGCTCAAGTTTGGAAGCGGCAAAGTAATCTAGAAAGAATAATGGTTCAGCTCCACATGTAACCATGTCATTAACACACATGGCCACTAAGTCTTGCCCAGTAAGATGAGTTTTATTATGTTTCTTGCTTAAGGCCACCTTTGTTCCAACGCCATCGGTGCAACCGACTAAAACAGGGTTCTTATATTTTGATCCGAGATGAAAAAGCCCTGCAAAACCTCCTATCCCTCCTAAAACTCTTCGATCATGTGTTGCGTTAACACTTGCTTTAATTTGTTCAACAAGCTCATTCCCTTTTTCAATATTTACACCTGCCTTAGCGTACGGATCTGTAGGTTTTGCTTTACTAGTCATTTACAATAAAAAATATGATTCAAAAAATTAAAATCTTACTTTTGCTGAATATCTTTTTGGTTAATATAGTATTTTGTAAAGAGTTACCAGCATTATTTGAAGTTAAAATTCCCAATGATCAGTATACCAATACTAATGACGGATTGAATAAAGCATTTAATCGATTGATTCAAAAGCTATCAGGATCAAGAAGTAAAAAAATTCTCTGGAGGATTGGAGATGCTCAATTAAATAAAATTGATTTTGTCTCTTCTTATTCTGTGGAAGTAATTGAAGATCAAGAATTCTTGTCAGTAATTTTTAACAGCGAAACATTAATTCCCGAACTGCGAAAGATAGGAACTCCCCTAATTGGTTTCAATCGTCCCGTGATATTGATTTTGTTTAAGATTGATACAGGAGAGTCACTACCAGTTTATCTAGATAATAGCGAGTCAACAGATTTATTTTCCATGGAAATTAAAAAAATGTTTAAAGATATTGCGCTTGAAAGAGGCGTATATCTTGAGCTGCCTGAATTTGATTTAGAAGATTTAAATTTACTCAATCAAGCAAATATACTCTTTTCGTCTTCAAGTTATATTCGAGACAAATTTTATAATGATGCTTTTTTGTCCATTGAGCTTATAAGAGTAGGGATCAACCAATGGTCAGTAAATGGAGATATGCAAAGCATTTCTCCTTTAAAAGAAAAGGAAGTGATGGAATATTTTGAAAATGCAACGCACAACTTCTTAGATGACTTCCTTGAAGTTCAACCACTAGAGCCTGGCGCATTAGGTGAATGGGTGAAGCTTTCCATCCATGGTTTAAAGAATTTTAATGATTTTCAATCAGTTGAGTCTGAGTTAGATAAAATTTTTGCTATCAAATCTAGAGAGTTTAATTCTTTTGAACGTACAAATATCGATTACACGGCACAATTATTTCAAACAAAAGATTCATTGTTGAAGGAGCTTAGAGGTAGCACTAAATTTTTAATTAAGGATTATAATGCTGAAACTAGCCAGTTAAAACTAGAGTATTTAAATTAGTAATGAGTAAATATTTTATTTTTATACCTAATTTGCTTTCCATTGTCAGAATTTATCTGATGTATCCTTTGCTTACTTTTATTGCAGAAGAAAATTATATTTTTGCTTTGTATATATTTATTATTGCTGCAGCAACAGATGGACTGGATGGATATCTTGCAAGGGTAATGGATTGGCAGACAGAATTAGGGAGAATTCTTGATCCAGTTGCCGATAAAGTAATGTTAATTGGGACGGTTTTAATACTATGGTTGAATTCCTACATACCGCTTTTTGTAGTCGCAGTCTTTGTTATTAGAGATTTTATTATCATAATGGGAGCGGCGTTTCACATGACCGTATATGAGACCGCAGTACCAAATCCAAATGTATTTGGGAAGATTACTACCTTCGTTCATATTGGTTATTTGGCAGCTGTTTTTATTGATATTATTTTTAATTTTGCATTGACGACTCTTCTAGTAGATATTATCGTCGCCTTGGTGACATTGGTAAGCCTTCTCTTATATGGGATCAATTGGTTTAGATTAACAGCTCAGTTGAATCGTGAATAAACCAAGGCAATTAATTTTTCCATTTCAGCTTAATCAAAAGGCTTCTTTTGAAAGTTTTTTTTGCGTACCAGATAATCTTGCATTAATAACTAGACTTATCGATATTGTAGATAGCAAAAGTGCTGATGAATTAATTTTTAACGGAGTAAAGGGATCTGGAAAATCATTTTTAATGCACGCTGTTTGCAATCGACTTAACGCATCTGGAAAACATTTTGCTTTTGTCCCAATGAATAAAGCTATCAATATGGGAATAGAAATATTTTATAATTTATCATCTTTAGATGCAGTCTGTATCGATGACTGCCAACTCATTCTTTCTAATGAGGAGTGGGAGAAGGCAATGTTTCATTTGATTAATGAATGCCAACAATCTGATTGTAGTTTAATACTTTCATTTAACAGCACTCAATCTTTAGAAGTACTTACAAAGCTTCCAGATTTATTGTCAAGAATTAAGCGCATGGAGCATTTGACTCTGCATGCTGTGCAAGATAAGCATCTCAATGAAGCATTAATGTTTGTATCTCATCAACTTGAAATTAATATAGAAAAAACAGAACTTGAGTTTCTTCTTAAGCATCAAACTAGAGAATTTTCACTTCTTGTAGGCAATCTTATCTCCCTTGATAAGCAAGCAGCTTCATTAAAAAGAAAGATAACCATTCCATTAATAAAAGAAACCCTAAGTCTTTAATTGGTTCCTTATAATCAATCAAGAGTTACTAAACATTCCTCGCATGTTAAAAGTATTTTAGGCTCTTTAATATCTATTAATGTTTCATATAGATCCGTTATGCCGCTAAGAACAGAGAAAATTTTAGGTTCCTTGATAGACACATCAAAGTTTTCAAGTAATTCTTTAATAATTATTTCTTCAGGGGAGAGTTCTTGTCCATAATACTCTACCTGGTAATCATCCAATTCTGTCAGGTTTGCAGCATAATTGATTGCATCATTGATTCCCCCAATCTCATCTACCAAACCTAGCTCGTGTGCGCTAGTTGCAATCCAAACTCGACCGCCTGCAACTGCTTTGATATCTTCAAAAGATTGAGATCGAGAGTCAGCAACAAAGCTGACAAATCTTTCATATGCATCTGCACCCCAGCTTTCAAAAATTTTATCTAGGTCTTCATCAATGGCTTGGGTAGGATCCCAGCCTCCATGCTTCGAGGTAACCACTCCATCAAAATTAACCCCAATATAGTCCATGGCATTTTCTAATGTAGGCACAGCAATTGCCACACCTATAGAGCCTGTAACGGTTGTAGGCTCAGCAAATATGTAATCTGCGGGAGTTGAAATATAAACGCCGCCAGATGCAGCATAATCACCCATAGATACAACTACATTAATTCCTTTTCTTTTAGCTTCAAATAATTCATCACGCATCATTTCACTGGCAATAATAGCCCCGCCAGGACTATTGACGCGAAAAACAATTGCCTTTGTATTTTCATTTTCATGGGCCGATCTTATTTGTTTCACAATACCATTTGCCCCAGCTACTCCAGGAGAAATTTCTCCTTCCATAATGGCACCTTCGGCAGTTATCACAGCAATCTCATTCTCGCTAAATGCAAAATCATCATCTAATTGATCTGCATATTCTTGATATGAAATATATTTGTAAGTAATGGTTTCAGCTTCTTCATCTTCACCAAAATTTTCAATCATGTATTGACGGAATTCAGGAAAAGATTTTGCACCATCAATAATATTGTTTGAAGTTGCAAAAGCAATGTTATTGATTGCAGCTTCTCCAATGAAGCCAATATAATTATCTGCAAAATATTGGATTTCATCAGCAGTTATTCCGCGTCCTTCAGACATGAGAGCTTTCATTTCATCCCAAATAGGATTAAGCAGGGCTTCTCGTTGCAATCTGTCATTTTCAGACATATCGGTCCTAGTATTACCCTCAACCGCAGATTTAAAATCGCCTTGAGAATAATTATGAAAATTAATTTTCAGATTTTCGAATAGTTCTTTTTGATAAGCTCTCATTCCGCCAAGACCTCTAATACTGACACTTCCAACAGGGTGAACCCATATTTCTGAAGCCTGTGAAGCCATTAAATATGAAGTAGTTGTAAGACGATCATTAAATGCTATAACTCGTTTTCCAGAATTACGTAAAGCTTTCAACTCTTTTGCAATATTTATTACAGTTGTTGGACCAGCAAACCCAGTTTTAGAAAAATCAATTAGCACGGCGGGAATATCATCATCTTCAGCAATTGCTTGAACTAGCTCAATAAAATCTCTTGTTTGAATTTGATTGGATGAAGTATCACTAGTTATATTTGCTAAAAAATCATCTCCAAATACTTCTTGATCAACCATAATGCCCTCTGGATCAAGAATAATAACTCTTCCACTTAGGTCTTTTCTCTCAGGCCCAGAAGAGGTCAAGGCCCCTATGATCAAAATTGTAAAAAAAATTAAAACAAACGCTGTACCAAGATTGAGCATTATGATCCTAGCTTTTTCTAAAAAACGACCAAGCCAAGAAAAAATAGATTTAAGTGTGTTCATAGATTCTCTCCAAAAGGATTAACAAATTAAAAAAATTATAAGGCTTGAGATGAAGCCTCCTATCAAAGTTATTAAAAAGATTGCTGCAATCATTTTACTTCCTCGTAAATAAATATATCTTCTAGATTGACATTGAAGTATCTAGTCATCTTCATAACTAATTTCAATGATGGATCAAATTTACCTGTTTCAATAGAATTAATTGTTTGTCTGCTAACTTTGAGGATTGAAGCCAACTCATCTTGGCTAATATTTTTTTGATGACGAAGTTCTTTAAGATGATTTCTCATTTAAGCAATATATTTTTTATAGAAGTAATAACCCCCAAATCCTGTACCAACAGCAAAAGCTAAAAAGAATTCATAAAATGTTGGCGAGTATTCAAAATATGGAGCCAATACGGTTAATATTAATCCAAAAACCAGGAAACCATATGCTCCACCGGCAAATGTGAAGTTGTGATAGCTCTTAAAAAAATCATCTTGAGCGCTATAGAATTTTTTATAAAAGTAGGAACCTATTAACAAAAATAGAATCATTAGAATTCTAATGACAAGAAGCCAAGTCTCAGATGCCAATGAATTAGGTTCATTTCCAAGAATTCCAATGTCGGCTAGGTGTATCCCAAATAAAACTGAAGCAGTAAAACCAAATCCCAATGAGGTTAAAAAATTTCTTTTATCATTAGGATTTAAAGATGAAATGGAAACCCACATTCCTTTGTGAACAATTTTAGCCATTATGAAGTCTCCTAACCTATATTAATAAATATAACCTTTGCCTTTAATTACCCTAAAGGGGTTGATCATAAATACAAAAGTTATAGTCTGAATAATATGTAAAGCAAACTTTACTGTCAAGTTTACTTTACATTTAATAGTCGCTCTCGAGCTGCATAGACAGTTACAAAGAATAGAGAAACTATTTCTATTAATTTCAACCAACTAAGTAAACTTGGGTTTGGAAGGCCAAATACATCGAGACAAGCACCCATAAAATAAATCAAAATAATGAATCCAAAGATTTGATAGAGTTTTGCGGTTGGATTTGTTATAGCCCGGTAGCCAAAAATAAATAATGGAAATGACCAAATGATAATTCCTATCGATGGGGTTCCTATTACTAGGTTTTGAAAAAAGTTAGTTGCTAGTAAGGCACCTATAAGAGCAAGAAAACTATTTCTAAGACTCATTGGAATTAAATTTTAGGATTAATTCAGCCATTCTAGTGCCGGTTGCAATGGCTATCTCCCTTTCATCAGAGGTTAATTCTCCAGATTTGCTTGTATTAGCAACATGAGAGGGGCCATAAGGCGTTCCACCACTTTTAGTATTATTAAGCCCCGATATGGAATACGGAGAGCCAATAAAAATCATTCCTTGATGTAATAAGTATGTCATTAAATTATATAATGTTATTTCTTGCCCACCATGCTGAGATCCTGTCGATGTAAATACACAACCAAGTTTATTTTCTAGCTCATTGTTTGCCCAAATATCTCCAGTTGAATCTAAAAAATATTTAAGGGGTGATGCCATGGATCCAAATCTTGTAGGTGATCCAAGCGCCAATCCAGAACAATTTACTAGGTCCTGTTTAGTGCAATATATTTCTCCTTCTTCTGGGATAGTTGGTTCTGATTGCTCAACTACCGTGGAAACTTTTGGCACTGTTCTCATTTTTACTTGGAGCCCCTTTTTTTCCGCTCCATCAGCTATAGCATGAGCAAGATTTTTAACAGCTCCCGTTGCAGAATAAAACAAGATTAGAAGATACTTTTGATGCATAATAGTTTCCTTTTGGAATACTATAAAACATGAAATTTAAATTACCATTAACTTTGCTTTGTCTTTTTCTAGTTTCTTGTGAAAAGGGTGATGTAGAAATTTTTGACTCTAAACCAATCTTTTCATCTAGCTTAAGCGGCAAGTGGGTTTTGGTAAATTATTGGGCGGATTGGTGTCCTCCATGCATCAAAGAAATACCTGAAATAGTTTCCTTTTCAAAAAAATATCCTGAGGTTAAAGTTTTTGCATTCAATTTTGATCGACTTGAAGCTGAGGATTTAAGACCGCAAATTAAAAAGTTTGGGATTACATATCCATCTATCATTACTCATCCAAGAACTCTTTGGGGCATACAAACGCCCAAAACACTTCCAGCTACTTATTTTATCTCTCCAGATGGAGAGATTGTTTTTAGCAGTTTAAAACCTCAAGATGAAGCAAGTTTGTCTTTGGTATACGAAGACTTACAAAATGGAGCTTAAATAACCTTCTTGAATTAAAGACTCTGGGTTCACTTTATTCCCATCAAAATAAACCGTCCAATGAAGGTGAGGTCCTGTAACTCGACCAGTAGCTCCCACCAAGCCAATTTCATTTGATTGCTCAACTAAATCACCGAGCTTTACTTTTATACCGCTCATATGTGCATATGAAGAAAAAAGCCCATGTCCATGATCAAGAATTAAAGTGAGACCAGTATAAAAATAATCACCAACTAGAACCACCCTACCTTTAAGGGGGGCAACAATGGGTGTCCCGACACTTCCGCTTAGATCTAGCGCTAAATGAGCTGATCTAGGGAGACCGTTGATAAATCTTTGTTTGCCAAATGACGATGTTACAACCCCTGGAACAGGAGCAATAAAATTAAATGAAGGGGTAATTTCTATTGAGTAGTTACTTAAGGCCGCTTTAATTTCTATAGCCTCTTTGTTTGCTCTAGCCTGATCTTCCTTGCTTAAAGTCACTTTGCTTTCATCACTAATGGTAATTCTTGATTCGCCGAAGTTAACCCAATGTACTTTCACATCGACATGATGTCTCTTAATCATATGATCTTCCTTAACAAATGGAAGGCTCACAAGTTGCTTGGTTCCAGAAGAAGTTTTAAAGGTTAGAGAATTTGATTGAGTACTCATTGGAGCTGGAATTGAGATAATTTCACCACTTTTACCTTCATAAAAATCATTTGCAAAAGTTTGCAAACTTATACAAGTAAATAGAACCGCAAGATTTAAATTATTACTCTTTTTTTGAAACATTCGAACTGAACCCTCCATCTGCAAGACGAGTAGTTACTGTATCACCAACCTTAAGATCTTTTGACGATTTTAAGGCTTGCCCATTCTCGTTCATAACTATTGCATAACCTCTATCAAGAACAGCCAAAGGACTGATTGCTTTCAGATTAGAAGCAATGCTTGTCAGCATTAATTTTTTCTTATCAATTAAATTCTTTATTTGAGAATTTAGTGAGCTGAGGGTATTTTTTAGGCGATCTTCATATTTATCAAATCTTTGTAATGCGCTTGATTGATAAATTTGAGCGGTAGCAAGTTGGTAGTTTTGTTTTGCGTCGGTCATGATGCTTTGCATGATGCTTGAAAGACGAATTTCAATGTTATCAAGAGATTGAGATTGCTCTTTTAGCATAGTGATCGGACTTTTTAAATTTTGTGATGCAAAGAGGATTGCTTGAGATTTTTCATTCAATCTTGACTGTACTAGATAAGTAAAATTTGCTTTCCATTCCTCCAGTTTATCATTGAGTTGAAAATAATATTCTGTTACTAGTTCAGCAGCTGCTGTTGGAGTGGGGGCTCTTAAATCAGCAACAAAATCTGTAATAGTAAAATCAATCTCGTGGCCAACGCCGGAAATTATGGGTAAAGGATAATCAAATATTTCTCTTGCTAGACTTTCATTGTTAAACGCCCATAAGTCTTCAATTGATCCGCCGCCTCGGCATATCAAAATTACATCAAAAGCATTATCAGGATTAAGGTTGTTATAGTTTAAAGTATTTTGCAAAGCTTCGATTAGAGTCCTGGGAGCAGTATCGCCTTGCACCATTGCGGGGATTAAAGAGATTTGACTGACAGGAGCGCGTCTTTGAATGGTAGTTAAAATATCTTGAAATGCTGCCGTTGATTCAGAAGTGATGACTCCAATGTGTTTGGGCTGCCTAGGAATTTCCTTTTTAATTTCTTGATCAAAAAGACCTTCTGTATCTAATTTTTTCTTGAGTTCCTCAAATTGCTGCATCAGATTTCCAGCTCCTGCAGGCTGCATTGAGCTAACGATTAACTGATAATCCCCGCGTGGAGCATAGAGGCTGACTTGTCCTTTTAGAATGCATTGATCGCCATTTTGAGGCTTGAAGTTTAATCTTAAATTTTGATTTCTAAACATGGCACAGCGAATAGCACCATCCTCATCTTTTAAAGTAAAGTAAATGTGCCCAGAAGAGGGGTGCGCTATATTTGAAATTTCTCCGATGACGGCAATACCCTTGAATTGATTTTCTAAAAGATTTTTTGCTTGTTGGTTCAGCTGTCCAACAGAGATAATTTCCTCTCCTTGTTTTACAATGTCAGCACACATAAACGAAGTATATATCGATGTCATCACAATTAAAGTCAGCACAGAATTTTTTTATCTTGTGCCTTGGGGGAAGTCTTATTGGATTGGCTCCGGTGTTTGTTAGGTGGAGTGAATTATCTCCCTCTTGGAATTTATGCTATCGAATGTTTTTAGCTCTTCCATTTTTAGCGCTTATAAACTTTTATCACAATGGCTCCAATGCATTTAAGTTAAAAAGTCGTAAGCATTTATTGCTAGTATTGGTTGCCTCACTTGCATTTGCGGGAGATATGAGTTCTTGGCATTGGAGCCTTCAATTCACTTCGGTCGCTAATGCAACGATATTCGTAAACACTGCATCGATTTACATGTTAATTTTCGCTGTCTTAATATTTAAGGAATCAATTTCTAGGCAATTTATTTTGTCTTTTATTTTAACTTTCGTTGGAGTGATTGGACTTATATATTTTTCAAGTATCAAAACTGAGGGGGCATTAATGGGAGACGGAATTGCTTTGATGGCCGCATTTTTATATGCCATATATTTATTGATTATCTCCCGATTAGGTGAAGAGAGTTCTATCAACATAATTTTCTACACCACACTTTTTACAGGAATGTTTGGGTTGGTATTTGCTCTAATTGAATCAAGAGAGTTTTTACCTAGCTCATCAGTGCAATTTTATAATTTATTAGCTATGGCTATTTTGTGCCAAGTTGGAGGGCAATTTTTTATTACTTACAGTTTGCCAAAGATTAAAGCTTCGCTTGGATCTATTGGATTACTGATGCAGCCAATCATAGCAACTATTTTTGGGGCTATAGTATTTTATGAGTATTTAAATTTTGTCCAATTAAGTTTTGTTATCCTTGCATTACTTGGTATATATTTTGCTAGATTAGAGATAAAACCTACAGAGGAGTTAAAGCATGGAACCTAAAACTAAAGCGCAAGAGCTCGGCTTTCTTTCAAGAGATTATGCTGTAGCAAAAGACAAAAAAAATTGGTTAGCTCTATTTGATGAAGATGCCATAGTTCAAGATCCAATTGGTAAAAGCCCGTTGGACCCAGAAGGTAATGGTCACCAAGGGATTGCCGCAATCGAAAAGTTTTATGACACAGTGATCGCCAATGGCAATATAGAATTTAATATCTTAGAGTCTATTCCGTGTGCAGAAGAGTGTGCTAACTATGCAGAAATAGTAAATATTGTTGGCGATGTAAAAATTGAAACAAAGATGATTGTAATTTACCGTGTAAATTCTAATGATAAAATAGTATCATTACGGGCCTTTTGGGATTACCAAAAAATGGAAGACCAGCTTAAGGCATTATTTTAAAAATTGGGTGATTAGCTCAGTTGGGAGAGCATCTCGTTTACACCGAGAGGGTCGGCAGTTCGAGCCTGTCATCACCCACCAGCC
>MDSZ01237457.1_pt1 | contig 10443 bp, 9 predicted proteins | sample 811201 | NCBI WGS metagenome assembly MDSZ01 (sample SAMN05326647, study PRJNA326480) | marine metagenome | isolation source: seawater | place: Indian Ocean: North | collected 2010
AAAAAAGCATATAAGCTGTTATAATATTTTTCATAAAATGAATTTATAAATTCTTTATTTGGATATTTATATTGTTGAGTAAGGCCACACTTTTTACAAATACCAGTAAAATACTGAATACCATATCTATCAATATTAGCAATTTTTTCAAAATCATTATCTTTACATAAAATACAAAATCTATTTACAATTTTATTTTCATTTTGAATTATAGAATTTAATTTATTTGCAATTTCAATTTGATTGGAATTAAAATAATATTTTTTATTAATCATAAATGTACTAACTTAGTAACCGTATTGGTACAACTTTTTAAAATTTATATAATTGTCAAGTCCATTTATGGCTGAAAGACCCATATTTAAAATTGATTCTTTTGTTGAGCCACCAATATGAGGAGTGCAATAAAAATTTTTTAATTTTAATAATTTATTTTTTATTGGTGGTTCTTTTTGAAAAACATCAAAGGCAGCTGTAGCAGTTTTATTTTTTTTTAAAAAATTATGCAAAGAAACTTCGTTAATTATGCCACCTCTTGAACAATTAATAAGCAATAAGTTTTTTTTTAATAGATTAATATTATTTTGGTTAATTAAATCTTTTGTAAGAGATGTTAAAGGAACATGAATACTGATTATGTCAGAATTTTTTAAAACAAAATTCAAAGATTTTTGAATATGAAGAGGATTTTTTGTATTTATTTTTCTAATATCATTATAAAAAATCTTACAATTAAAGGGTTTTAAAAGTCTTGCAAGTTCAGATCCTATAGAACCAAACCCTATAATACCTATTGATTTATTAGATACTTGACCTGTAATATTTTGGTCAAATTGCATATTGATTTTCATTTTATCTTGATAATTGAAAATATCTCTAGTTATAGAAAATATATAACCAATCACTAACTCTGCAACAGCTCTAGAATTTTGACCATGAGACCAACCTAATTTAATTTTATAATTTTCCAGATCTTTCAAATTTATATTATCTAATCCCACACCATATTTACTTATAACTTTTAAATTAGGCAATTTTTTTAAAACGGTCTTATCTATCTTATCAAGAGCTACAATTACTTTTTCAGAGTCAAATGCCAACTTAATAAAATTTTCAATTGTAAGTTTTTTTCCAGTATTATTGAAAGTAGCCAGAGGGTAAATGGAAAGAAGTTTTTTCTTTAAAAATTCATTATTTGAGAAGCTTCGAGATGATACAAAAACTTTTACTTTTTTCATGACTTTATATATATATCAAAATCATTGAAATATCTTTTATAATTATTTTTTTTAAAAATATTATATTTTTTTTTACTATCAATTAACAACCAACATAAATTGGATGATTGAATTTTTTTAAAAGTAAGAGTAAATCGTTGATGTGGCTTATGAATAAAATCATTAATTAATTGATAATTTTTTTTATTAAATTTTTTATTAGAAAAATTAATTGGTTCAATACTCCCTATATGTCCATCATTTGCAAAAGAAATTATACTTAGGTCAAAATTAATTTTAGATAATTTTTTATTATATGAAAGAGCTGAAATTTTTGGATTTTTATTATTAATAAAAGAATTTAATTTAATTTGAGTAATTTTATTTTTGTTATCAAAAAGTTTATTTAAATTGTAAAAATTAGTAATTTTAATATTTGATGATATTCTTTCGTCAATAAGATAAAAATTAATAACCATATTAAATTTAATATTTTTTATAAAATTTACTAACACTTTCTTAATAGTTTTGCCTCCAGAAATTAAAATATTAAATTCTTTTTTATTATTGCTAAGATGAATCAGTTGTTTTGAAACATTAAAATAATATTTTCTATTAAAATTTATTATATTCAATTTTTAGATGAATATACTTTTTCAATTATTTTCATGATATTTACCGCTTCGGAAGAACTGCCATGATCAATTTTTAGATTTTTTAAAATAGAGTCAATAAATAAATTTACCTCAGTATCCCAAGAATTATCATATTTAAAAGTAATTTTCTTTTCCTTAGACCAAGATGCTTTTGGAGGCAAGGATCTATTTAAAGCATATGTAAGGCTTTCTTTACCGTATGAGTTTGAGCTAGTTTTTAAACCATTTAATACCATGTAACCTTTTTCTAAGAAAATTTCTAAAGAAAATAAATGTCTCCATTGTGTCATTGTTGAGTGCATTGAACATAAAATATTTTTTTTTGAATTTTTAAGATTCAAGAAAACATTATCTTCAATATTTTTATGCCAATAAGAATTACTCTTCATAGATTGAATTGAGTCGAAATCTCCACAAAAAAAATTCAGCAAATCTAGCATATGAATACCTTGATCTATTAAGATACCTCCTCCAGATTTTTTTTTTGACGATCTCCAATTATTAAAAAAATTATTATCTACACTTTTTCCATATCTACCCCTAGCCCATAAAATTTTACCAAATATTCCTGATACAATTTTATTTTTCATAAAGATGATGCTTTCATGTTTTCTATGATTGAAACCATACATTAATTTTTTTTTAAATTTTTTTTCAAAATCAATCACTTTTTTCATCTCTTTTAAATTGACACTGGGTGGCTTTTCACAAAATATATGTTTATTGTTTTTAAGGCCCAAACAAGTCAACTTAGCATTCAAGTAGTTTGGAGTACAAACAAAGACTGCCTCAATATTATTATTATGTATAATTTCTTTAATACTTTTTGCTCTTTTTGATTGTGGAATTGCCTTTGGATTAATATCAAAAATTTTAGATATATTTACATTTTTATTTTTTTTTAAAGATTCATATCTACGCTTACCAACTTTACCAAAACCAATTATACCTATATTAATTTTACTTGATCTCAATTTGCTATTTTTTATGAACTATTATAAATGATGATGTCATCAATGATTGATTAAGTAATTTTTTAAATATTTTTTTAGAATACTATTTCTTTTAAATTCTTTAATAAAAGGCTTTCCGATATCTTCAATAAGTATCAGTCTTATTTTGCCATTTATAGTTTTTTTATCCTTCAAAAGAGCTTTAATAATCAAATCTAAATCTAAGTTAATTTTATTAAATTTTCCATATAATGCCTCTAGGGGTAACTGGAGTTTTTCATAATTTTGTTTAGTCATATATTTTAGTTTTAGTGATAAATAATTCGCAATGTGCATACCTTTTGCAACAGCAATACCATGTGGAATTTTAAAATTATTAATTGACTCGATAGCATGCCCAAATGAATGACCAAAATTTAAAAAAATTCTCTCTTTTTTTTCAAATTCGTCCTTTTCAATAAATTTTTTTTTGATTAAAAGAGAATTATAAATTAAATCTTGATAATTTAAATTTCCATCATTTAAATACTCAAATAATGATTTCTGAAAAAAGTTAAATTTTTGCTTATTAGAAAGATAGTAATAATGTGACATTTCACCAAGTCCTGAATATATTTCTTTTTTTGAAAGTGTTTTTATAAAATTAGTATCTAAGTAAATCCTATTCGGTGGATAATAACCACCAATTAAATTTTTTATTTTAAAAAAATTAATGGCAATTTTACTTCCGATACAACTATCAGATTGAGATAATAAAGTCGTTGGTATAAAAATCCAAGATATACCCCTAAAAAGAATCATTGAAATAAAAGAACAAATATCTTGTGTAATACCTCCTCCAATACAAACAATAGTAGATTCCTTATTAATATTAAGATTAATAAGTCTGCTTATAGTTTTACTTATTTGATTGTACGACTTTGAGTTTTCTGAGGCTTTAATAAAAACAGTATTTTTTTTATTAATATCATAATTATTTAATTTATTTTTGAAATAATCGTCAATAATATAAAAGTAACTATCTTTATTCTTAAATTTACCATTATTAACATAAACACTATATTTTTTTAAACTTGAATTTATTTTAATTATCAAACAGCTGTATAACCTCCGTCTATGACAATATTTTGACCAGTTATGTAATTATTAAGATCACTAGTTAAAAAAAGAGCTAATGGACTTATATCTTTTGTTTCTGCAAGTCGTTTAAGGGGTATTTGTGATTTTATTTTATTTACTTGCGAACCCAATATTTTATTTGTTAGATCTGTATTGACAATTCCTGGTGACAAACTATTAACTAAAATATTATATTTCGCAAGATCTATAGAAAGAGATCTTGTCAATCCATTTAATGCAGATTTAGATACGCTATAAGAGGTTCTATTTTCTTTAGTAACTATGCCCCATATAGAGGATATATTTAATATTTTACCTTTTTTTACTTTAATCATCCTATTTGCTACAATTTTAGATAATTCAAAAGGTAACTCTAAATTTGTAAAAAGAATTTCTTTAAAGTTTTTACTTTTAACATTACAAATAAAATCAATTTGGTTAATACCTAAATTATTAATTAAAATATCAAATGCTCGCATTTTTTTTATAGTGGAAAAAAATGAGATAGTTGATTGAGAATTTTTTGAGTCTAACTGAATATAGTCTTCTATTTCTAAATCTGTGTTAAATCTATTAATATTCTTTCTTCCAGTGATTGTAACTTTGGCACCTTCTTTTACAAATGAAGAAGCGATGGAATACCCTATTCCTCTAGTAGCTCCTGTAATAAGAACTTTTTTATCTTTTAGATTGAAATTCATTAATTGCCTTTGTAAACCTTTTTTTAAAAAAAGATACCTCACTTAATTTAGTATCCAAATTTGGTCTCATTCTTATGGTTTTAGATCCAGTAGGATTTACCAAAATTTCATTACTAAATAAAATTTTAAAAAAAAGATCTCTTTTTTTTGTTGTTTTTAAATCAAACGCTATTATATATCCACAAAGCCTTACTGAATATAATTCTGAAAAACTATTTAAAAAAACTAAAAGATCTTCGGATTGAGTTCTTATATTTTTTAAAATCTTATTTTTATTTACATATTCGATTATTTTATAAGATCTTAACATATCAAGTAAATCTGAATTCCAAGTAACATTCAATTTTAATTCATGATTAAAAATTTCAGAGAATTTTTTGTTGACCATAATGCCAGATACCTGTGCTTTTTTTCCAAAAATGACAATGTCGGGTTTTATTCCTATATGTTGAAAATACCATTTTTTACCTGTAGTGAAAAAACCTGTTTGTATTTCATCAAAAATCAAAGGCACATTTAATTTTTTACATAAAGAATATAATGCTTTTAATATAGAGGTAGGTATATATCTATCACCGTATGTTGACTGAATAGGCTCAACTAAAACTCCACTATATTTCTGAGACTCAATTTTCTTTTGGATTTTAATTACAACATTCTTTAATTGGCTTTCTTGTAATTCCTTTATGACATCAAAATGTTTAATATACGAACCAGGAAAATCTTTTAATCTGTAATTAACTGTTCCAAATCTATCTGAAAAAATACCACCATAACTATTAATTCCATGAAAATTACCACTAAAAACTAAAATATTCTTATTCTTTTTTTTAGATGCTGTTATTGATGTTTTGATTGCTGCTTCAACGGCCAAGGCACCTGTAGAGCAAAAATGAAAATTCTTATAATAATTTAGACCTAGGTTATCTTTAAATTTTTTTTTAAAATTTGACTGGATGTATGTATCTAATTCACAATTAACGATTTTTTGAGGAAATATCTTTAAAACTTCTTTTTTTAAATTATTGGATTTGAATGCATCCGAATTATATCCCAGTGTAAGAGTTGAATATTGACCAAAAAAATCTAAATATTTTTTTTTGGAATTATCATCATACAAAAAAGAATTTTTACTTTTTGTAAAGTTAAGTTTAAAATTAAAAATAGAATTCTTCAAAATCAAAAATCTTTTTTATCATAAACATGATTTACATCACTTCTACTCACTGCAAGCCTAATTGCTAAAGTCTTACTCATGGAGGTAATTTTATGTTTCTTATTACGTTGAATAAAAACAACATCTCCTTTTTTTATTAAAAATTTTCTTCCCTCAATTTCCCATTCCCACTTTCCTTTAACAATGTACCACCACTCATCCCAATCAGGATGGTAATGCCTTCTATTGCCTTCTCCCTTAGCTTGGGCAATTAAAGTTGCTGAATTTGATTTTGAGTCGATAATTCTATGAGACCAAGATTTATTTTTTGGTTTATCTTTTATAATTTCTTCAATAGATACCCTTTCTTTATTAACTTGGTCTAAAATATTGGATAAAACTCCATCTTCTTTCAAAATTCTAGATACATTATTATCAGAAATTAAAGATTTGTTATTATCTTGGTTGCTATTTATTACACCAGAATTAATGATTGACTCTGCGATTTTAAAATCATGTTCATAGTCGATGTCAACAGACTCAATATCAGGTATATCAAAATATGAGGTTTTGCCAGCAGGTCCATGATATGCACAATCAAAATCTTTCATATTTTTAATGAATTTTTTTTTTCTCCATCCCATAACCCCACAAGCGTAGGCTCTGATCGGTTCTAAATCTTGGGAAGGAGGTGTTTTCTTTTTTGAAATAAAGTTAATTGGTTTTTTTTTATAAATACATTCAATTCTTATAATTTTTGTCGATATTAAAGTGTCTAATTTATGTTCAATAAAATAATTTATAAATTTTTCTATAGTTTCAGAACTTAAAAGTGGAGCTGTAGGAAGTAGTTGTATCATTATATCACAGTCAATATTATTAAAAAAATCTAAAGCAAAATCATCATTTAATGCTGTATTAGAGGCTAAAATTTTTTTTCGTTTATAAAATTTAATTTGTTTCTGATTTGCAATATCCTTAAATATCAAACTTTCTGAATTAATATAAATTTCATTAAATAAAGTGATTTTTTTTGCTGTATCAATTATATGTTCAATTAATTTTTTATCATTGAGAATTTTTAAATTCTTTTTTTTTATCCTCTGGCTACCAAGCCTAGCAGGTATCATGCAAACAATTTTCATAAAATAAACCTAATAAAACTTACTTTTTATAAATTACATTTAATATATAAGATAAAATTAATTTATTGAATTAATTTCATTATCTATAAACTTATATAATTCTTTTTTTCCAATAATGACACTTAATTTTTGAGCAGCTCTATCAGATTTAGAGATAATTTCATAAGGACTATAAAATATTGAATTTAATTTTTGATTTTTATTTAAATTAAATGCTGCTGTTGTAAAAGGAACAGCTATCAATAAATCGCATGCATTGCTCATACGAGTTGCCGAAACACTAGGGTCTATATTAATAAATTTCAGTTTATCAGCATAATTATGATATCTTTTACAATCTCTAGAAATAGCAGATCTTTTTTTTTTAAACAAAATATTTACATCAAAATTGTTTAAAACATCATCAATATCGGAGAGGATTTTTATACATATCTCACTGGTGCGAAAATTATCTTGAGGCAAATATAATAATCTCAAAAATTTTCTAATTGGAGAAACATCTAAAATACCAATGGTAAATTTTCTTTTGTCAAATTTTGGTAAGGCTATGCCACTATCAGAGATATCAACTTGGTTATTAGATAAAATAAAATTTTTATTTGGATAGTTTAAAATTAAAAAATCATAATAAAGTTTTTTATCAATTATATAATTAGGCCAATTCATACAATTAAAACCAAGTGATAATTGTTTAGGATATTGATCTTTGTAAATATTTTTTATGCCATAAAAACCAGATGCATAATTAATAAAATAGATTTTAGAATTATTATTTTCTAAAAAATAAGTCCATAATGGCCTAAAATTTCCGAAACTTAAGTTAAAAATATATTTATCAGCTAAATTGGAATGTTTATTAAACAACTTAATTTTTTTAAGAAGAACTAATTCGAAAAATAAAATTGAATACTTGAAATTCAATCCGAAAAATAAAATAAAAGATTTTATAAATAAAAAGAGAATATAAATTAAAAGATTAATTTTTTGTATAAATGTTAAACAGAATAAGTTTTTAGAAAAATATAAGTTACGATTGTGATAATATGAATTTGGAAATTCATAGTCATATAAAACATTTTCCGTCAAACCAATCTCTTTATCTAAATAATCTACAATATTTAAATTTTTATTTTTATTATTTGGAAAATAAAACTTATTATTAAATCCAATTAAAAAATCATAATGTTTAGGAAAACTTTTATTTTGTTCAATAAAGATATAACGAATGGTTTGATAAAAGTTTTTTAACAAAGCAAAAAAACAAAAACTCAAATAAAATAGAAAAGAAAAAACAAAATTCATTTTTATTTTGTTTTTTTTGATAAATTTAAACCATTCTAAAGGTAAAGGAAAAATCAAATTTAATCCCAAGCCTAAAAAAAATAAATAATAAATTTTAAATCTTGAAGTAAGAAGAGATCTGATTAGATATTGATTATAGGAAAAATTAAGATTTATATCTTTTATTAAAGTATATTTATTGTTTAGGTTATTTGTATACTTTTCAATATCAATTTCAAAATTATAAAAGTTATCAATATGATTATCTCTTTTAAAAATCCTATATCCTTTAAGTATTGTTTTAATTATTTTTTTTTTATAAAATTTTTTTTGGAACACTTTATATTATCTAACTAAATCTATGCTTTGATATTAATTCATCATATTCTTTTATAGATATTTTTAATTTTTTAATATTATCCTTTTTTGGATTTAAACTTTTCACAAAATCCATTCTTTTTTCGATTTCCAATTCCTCGCTTAGATTAGATTGCCCTGGCTCCCAACCATATTTTTTATATATCTTTAAATTGATACCATCAGCTATTTTCTTTCTTGGAATTTTTTCCCTTATTAATACTTTAGAGAGTTTATTAGAAAATTTATATCCAACTAATTTTTCAATTTTAGTTAGAAATGGATTTGGGTTAATTACGAAATTTTCAAATGGAATTGATAAAAAATTTTTTTTGTAAATTTTTGAGTAGTTTATAATTATTTTTTTTTGGAGATGAAATTGTGAAACTAAATGATTAATTGCCAAATCAATACTATTTTGATTTGAATAATTATTAGAGTATTTTTTATCCCAGAAAATAAATTCATTATTTTTTGATTTGAGGCTAAGATGAAAATGTCTATTAGAGTTATTTAAAGTTTCATAATTAATATATTGTTGCTTAATCATATATAATGGGTGCCTAATAATTTCAATAAATATTAATTTATCCAAAAGAGACTTAAAAAGTATGTCGCTATATGGTAACAAATTATGCGTAGCAAAGTGTAATATGGGTTTATTTTTTTTAATGAAGTCTGGTATGTAATTATCTCCTTTTGAAAAAATTCTTTGAAAATACCGATACCAGTATGGATTTCTAAAAACACTAGATAGATCTCTAAATCTAAAATTTGTTTTTCTAGACATTGAAGTATTATAAATTGACTCATCCAAGTAAATTTTAATAAAAGACTCCGCCCCATCTTTTGTAATTTTTTTCAAATGATATAGTGCACAAATATTTTCAATTTCAGTGCAATAGTTTAAAATTTCTACATTTGGTATAGTTGGCAGTAAGCTAGAAAATAAAGTCTTGCCACATCCGGGTTGTCCGTTAACAAAAAGAACTTTGTATAATAGAGTGTTTGATCTTGAACAAATATTCATAAGGTAATTTAATTATAAAGTAGATGTTATTCCACCATCTATTACTAAATTAATACCAGTGGTATAAGATGAATTTTCAGAAGAAAGAAAAATAATAGAGTTAGCTATTTCACTAGCATAACCCAGTCTAGATAAAGGAGTAAAGCAGGAGTATCTATCTAAAAAAATTTTATTTTGGTTTTTAGATCGAGTGCTTACATTATGCCCATATAAACCGCCAGGGCTTATCGAATTTACTCTAATTCCATCTTTCCCATAATAAGAAGACATTTGTCTCACATAATTAATAATGCCAGATTTGATAATTGAATATATGGCATTTTCGTGCATCTCGGTTTTTTTATATAAATTTAAATTTTGGCCTAAAAAACCATAAATAGAACTTAATAAAATAATATTTCCTTTTTTTTTTGACTCTACCATCCTATCTGCAAATATTTTTGCAGTCCATGCATATGAATTTAAATGTAAATTTATATTAGATTTAAGATTACTTAATTTTAATTTATTGAATGAACTTAAATGCCAATTTTTGTCTCTTGGATATGAGGTATTAATAAAAATATCAGGATTTCCATAATCTTTAAAAATTTTATTAAAATTAATATTTTCAAGTTTTTCTATATCTAATTTTTTAAAATTATATTTTTTTATATTTGATGATTTTTCAGGTTTTGCTTTATCCAAAATTACTAAATTTGCACCTAGATTAACAAAAAGTTCAGAAGTCTTGGATCCAATTAGTCCAGAACCCCCCAATATGTAAACATTCTTTTTTGAAAAATTAAAATTTTCAATGAATTTTATATTTGATTTATTTGCCATTAA
>MDSZ01115263.1_pt1 | contig 10441 bp, 8 predicted proteins | sample 811201 | NCBI WGS metagenome assembly MDSZ01 (sample SAMN05326647, study PRJNA326480) | marine metagenome | isolation source: seawater | place: Indian Ocean: North | collected 2010
GCTATTAACATAGCTCTTGTTAAGTTTTTTAATCTTCCAGCAGTTGAGTGGTTAAGTCAGCCATTTGAGGCTTTCACAGCATGTATATTGACTAATATTTGGTTAGGGTTTCCATTTATGATGGTTATTGCACTAGGTGGGCTTCAGTCCATCCCCCAGGATTTATATGAGGCGGCTAGAGTTGATGGCGCTAATAGATGGCAGCAGTTTAAAAGCATTACATTGCCTCTTTTAAAGCCTGTTATGCTACCAGCTATTGTTCTAGGAACTGTATGGACTTTTAATAATATTAATGTTATGTGGTTGGTAAGCAATGGTGGAGAGCCATCGAATCAAACGCATATTCTAGTTAGTTTTGTCTATAAAGCCGCCTTTAACTTATATAGATACGGCTATGCAGCTGCCTTATCTATGATTATTTTCTTAATCTTGTTTGGATTGGTTTCATATTTTATAAATAGGACCCGTGCAACAGAGGGAGTTTATTAGTGAAGGGCTCACAAGTTGAAAAAATCATATTATTTTTATTTTTATCTTTATTCTCAATTGCAACCATTTACCCTGTTTTAAATATACTATCTGTTTCAATGAGAACTGATAATGCCTTTCAAACTAGATCTCTTTCTATTATTCAATATGAAGAACCATTTACAGATACAAATAATAATAATTTATTTGATAATGGAGAGAGTTTTGTTGATAGCAACAATAACGGAAGGTGGGACAGCGGATCAAGTCTTAAATCATATTTTAAGCTTTTTTTAGAAACTGATTTTTTACTTTGGGTTAAAAATTCTATATTAGTATCATTTATTGTAACAATAACAGGCGTTATATTTGCCTCTACAGCTGGATATGCACTTTCTAGATATAGGTTTAAAGGAAGGGAGTTTGGAATGACGGCTTTATTGACAACGCAGATGTTTCCTGCGACTATGTTATTACTTCCTTTTTTTATTCTACTTTCTTACCTTGGTTTAATTAATTCATATGTAGGGCTTGTAGTAATATACTCTTCAACAGCTCTACCATTTTGTATTTGGCAGATGAAAGGCTACTATGACACTATTCCTCCATCCATTGAAGAGTCAGCCAGGCTTGATGGCTGTACACGTTTCCAAGCTTTTTATAAAATAATTTTACCCTTATCAAGCCCTGCACTTGTTATAACTTCACTCTTTAGTTTTATGGCAAGTTGGAGCGAGTATGTAGTAGCAGCAATAATTTTGCAGGATCCAAAAATGTATACACTTCCACTAGGTCTTAAGTCATTTCAGGCAAGTCTGTCAACCCAGTGGGGTATGTATGCAGCAGCAGCAGTTGTTGTAAGTATACCTGTTGCTATACTATTTATATCTTTATCAAAATTTTTAGTATCTGGCCTTACCATGGGAAGTGTTAAACAGTAATAACAATTAAAGGGAAAGCTAAATGAGCACCTTAAAATTAAAGAATCTAACTAAGTCATATGGAAAAGAAAATATTTTAGAGAAAATTAATCTTGAAGTTAATAGCGGTGAGTTTTTGGTATTAGTTGGCCCATCAGGCTGTGGAAAGTCTACCACCCTTAGATTGATTGCTGGACTTGAAGAGCCAACGGATGGCAAAATATATATTGATAGTTTGTTAGTTAACAATGTTGATCCTTCAAATAGAGATATTGCAATGGTTTTTCAAAACTATGCTCTTTATCCTCAAATGACAGTAAAAGAAAATATGGCCTTTAGCTTGAAAATAAAGAAATATAAATCAGATGAGATTGAAAGACGAGTAGCTGAAGCCGCTAAAATTTTACAAATTGAAAGCTTAATGGATAGAAAGCCAAAAGAACTTTCAGGAGGGCAACGTCAGAGGGTTGCACTTGGAAGGGCTATAGTTAGAAGGGCCACGGTATTTTTGTTTGATGAACCCCTGTCTAACTTAGATGCGAAGCTGAGGCAGGAAATGAGGCTTGAAATAAAAAGACTTCATCAGTTGCTAAACACTACTATGATATATGTAACTCATGATCAAGTTGAGGCAATGACAATGGGTGATAGAATAGTAGTTATGAACGAAGGGTCTATTGAGCAGATTGGTGCTCCAGAGTTAATATATAGAAATCCTGAAAATATTTTTACAGCATCATTTATTGGAACGCCTAAAATAAATTTAGTTTATGGGAAATTGAAAAAGATAGATAACCGTTGGTACTTTAATTCTGATAGTTTAGATATAGAAATAAATAAAAAGCACTACCAGTATGACAATTTAGAAGAAGGAAAATCAGTTTTAGGGATCAGATCAGAGCACATTCATGATAGCAACTCATCAGATAAAAATAATCCTTATTTAGACCTTAAAGCAAAGGTTGACTTTATAGAGTACTTGGGATCAGATTGGAATATTCATTTTTCCATTGCATCTGATACATTTGTAGCAAGGTTTTCTCATAATTTAGAGTCTAATCAAAATATAAATATTAATGAACAAGTTGATGTTTATTTTAATACTATGGAGGCACATTTTTTCAATGGAAAAAATGGTCAACTTTTAAAATGAGAATTTTGATGAATTATTTATTAACATTATTAATTTTTTACTCTTTTTCTTTTTCAATTACCAGTGAAGATTTGACAGATAGAATTATAATTGATGGATACAGTAGCGACTTTAGCTCTGATGAAGAAATTCTTTCTAATCAAGATGGAGATTTGATTGAATCTCCAAGGGACTCATATTGGGGCGAAAATAATGATATAAGACAGATTAAAGCTACTTGGGATAAAGAATATTTTTATATAGCTGTAGATGCATGTAGTTGGGACAACAATGTAATGATCTTTATAGATGTTCATGCTGATTATGGTATCAATGATATGAGTGAGCTAAATGCATGGGCAAGATCATTTAAATTTTACAATATTAACCCTGATTTTTTTATTGGAACATGGGATACGAATAATAGTCCTCAGTTTTGGAGTATTAGAGAAGGCGGTTCAATCCAGGCAGATTTAGATCAAACAATAGAATCTTTTGCAAGCCTTAATACGGGAGCACTAGATCGATCGATGGAGGTTAAGATTCCTTGGGAAATTCTTAGAGTTTCCAATAGAGACATAAGAACTATAAAGTTGGTTTCTGTTATAACTGGCGGAGATGAATATACAAGTAGCCCTGACGCAGCTCCTGATAACCTCGGAGGCATGACAAACAATGCATCTCAAACGGTTGTTGTTGATAACTATGCGGAGCTTGAAGTGGACAGTGATGAGGATGGAATCCCTGATATGGGAGTCAAACCTCAAGAAAGAAGATCTTTTTATAAACAGCCTCCATTTGAAACTCTCAATCTTAGAATTCAAGATGTAATATTTTTAAATGGGAAAACTTTTTCTCCTTATCAACATGAAGAGATTGAATTTTCTTTAGAAACTAATAGAACCATAGATTTTAGAGTAAAGGTTTTTGATCTAAATGGAAGGTACATTACAGATGCAGAACAAAAAGACAGTACAAGCAGTCAATGGAAGTGGAATGGCAAAAATAACAGAGGTGATGTTGTCCCTTTTGGAGTTTATATTTTACTTTTTGAATCTGAATCAGGAGAGGTGAGTCACAAAGAGTCAATTGTAGTTATTTAATGAAAAAAACTTTAATTCTATTTTTTTTACTACCTATTTATTTATTTGGGAATTTCAGCGCTTTAAATAATGGAGCCAGATCACTTGGAATGGGCAATACATTTGTTGCTTTATCTGATGATGCATCTGCAGTTTTCTATAATCCTGCAGGTTTAGGAAGAGTTCACAAGCTATCATCAATTGCTTCATATCAAAATATGTATGGTATAAAAGGGCTTCATAATAGCATGCTTTCTGTTTCAATTCCTACTCCAATTATTAGAATGGGACTATCATTTCAAAATCTAAGCCTGGATAATATATATGATGAGAGTATATTTTATCTTAGTGCAGCTAGTATAATAAGACCCAACAATGTACCTATTAGATTTGGTGCATCTGTCAAAATTGAAGCAGTTAGTGTTAACTATTTATCTAACTCACAAAATCTTTCAAATATAGATTTAGACTTTGGTGCACTAGTTGATCTAAATAAATTCACTTATTTAGGATATTCATTAAAAAATTTACTTGAGCCAGTGTTTAAGTTCAATTCTCACAGTGGAAAAATAAAAAGAAGACATATTTTGGGAATATGTCATAGATGGAGAGAGTCAGTAAATTTTTTAGCTGATTTTAATGTTTCTAACGAAGGTACTTATTGGAATTTTGGAAGTGAAATATGGTTCCATAATGTTTTTGCTTCAAGAATAGGGGTTATGGATCAAAAGCTAACTATTGGTTTTGGTCTAAAATCAGATCTTTGGAGCTTGGATACCGCGGTACTTTCTCATGAAGAATTAGGTAGTACTTATAGATTTTCATTTGGAATCAATATATGAAGAAATTTTTCATCATCTTTTTTTTATTTTCATCTTTTTTGTTGAGTACAATGAGAATGGAGGGTTTTTACGAAGGGCAGTTTGGAAGGGGATCTGAGTCAGATGCCTTTGGCTGGAATATTTGGTCTCCAAATTTATATTTTGAAAATAGACTGTATGGAAACCCAACCAATAATTCAGATTATTATATTAAGTTCTATTCTAATAAAGACTACTCTGAAAGTACAAGATCACTTGCAGTTTTTTCAGAAGGACATATAGGATTTAGAGAGGAAGGCGAAAATATAGGATTAAGTTCAACACTATTTACTAGAGAAAGTAGACACTACTGGACAGATGGGTCTATGTTAGGTATAGTAAATTCAGGATCAATAAACAATGATGGGAATGGGCAGGGGGCGAGGTTTGATTTATGGCACCCCTATAGAGGGAGTATGACATATGTGTTTTCTGACTTTTCTCAGGGTGATGGAGATGATGTTCATCTGCTCAGAATTCGTCAATCTCTATTAAAAAATAAACTTAATTTTGGTATTTTTTTTCAAAGAAAGAATTATTCCTCAGCAAAAAAAAATGATTTTAATCAGGTAATTGCCAATGATATAAAATTAGCAATTGGGAAATACTATTTAAATAGTGAAGTTGCTATCAGCTTAGTTCCTGGAGATTCAGCCATTACAAGCTTGACTAACTCATATAGCAAGGCTGAATTGTACAAGTCTAATATTGCACTTAAGAGTGAATTTCGCGGATTTAAGTTGGGTGGTATAAGTACAGGATATTGGTTTATAAATCCAGGAATATTTTCATATGGTAGTACATATAGAAACTATATGGGGGACAATCAGTATAATAGGTATGGATATTGGATTAATTCACATTATCTGGTTCCAAAAAAGGCTATTACAGTAGTATTAAACTATAGTGAATATCAGAAAATTGTTTCTGACTCAGTTATAGTGTTTTCAAATGGAACATTGGTTTCAAAAGAAATTTTTGATCCAACAAAAAACCTTTATGCAGAGATTTATATTGAGTTTATCAATGGATTCAAAGGAAAGTTTTCTTTGAATAAAAAAGATGAAAAATGGCAGGGACAATCCTATAAACATTATGATTTATTTTCAGAGTTATCAGTTGAAAATAGTTTAGCTAAATTACTAGCTCAATTTAAGGTAAAAGATTTAGGCGAATCATGGGAGAGATACGTTGCAGGAATTGAACTTAGCGTTAATCTATCTGATAAGTGGAAAATTTTTACTCGTGGAATGATTGTTGATGATAGAGTTGGTTCTAGATTTAGTATTTTTTCTGAATTACAATATAGAACTGATGGAAATACAGAGTTTTATCTTCAATATGGTCCAAGCTATTGGGGTCAGTATGGCTTGGTTCATGATGATGGCTTTGTTTCTTCTGGCAATATGAAAAAAGAATTAAAATTAATTTTAAAGGGCTGGTTTTAGATGAAGAAAATCTTTTTTTTATTAATATTATTAATGTTACCACCAAATCTAGTTGCTGTAGAATTTACTGATAACAGTATTGTATTTGAATACAAGGATCAAAACGCAGAATCAGTTTTTATTGTTGGCAGTATGAATGATTGGAATACCTCTTCATTACCGATGCAAAGGGATGAAGATGGAACTTGGAAAATTCAATTGAAACTAGAATATGGCGAGTATAGATATAAGTTTATGGTTGATGGTAACTGGCAGGTAGATCCAAGTAATTCTAGAATGGAGGATGATGGGTATGGTGGATCGAACTCAGTAGTTTATTTTAGTGGCAGATCAAGTTTAAATAAAAATTTCGAGGAATCTTTAGGAGTAAAGTCTAGTCTAAATCCAAAGGTATTGTTTAAGGGGTATTACTTCTCAAAAAATATTTTTATTAAAAATAAAGGCGAAAGATTTATGCTTGATAAGCCGGAACATGATATAAACTTTGGGATAAACATTAAATTCAATTCTGAGTTTGAAGGATATTCAATTTTAAATATTAATAATAATAAGGAAAATACTGAGATGTGGAGAACGCATCTTAATTACAAGCGAAGTTATTTAAAGTTAAATACTGACTATGTAAAAATTACAGCTTTTGATAATATAGGAATAGTAAAGTTTGATAACCCCCTTCATATTGTTGGTGATATTGGATATAAAAAATATAATTTTGGTTATAACTATAGCGGGGTTTATATGGAAACGAAAAATTTAGTTTATAATTTTAATTCCAATATGATTCCTTTTTCGGCTTATGGCCAAATTTTACTATCTGATAAATCAGGATACGATGAAGATGACATTAATGCAATGAGAATGAAAATTACTCAATTAATGAATAAAAATAATAAAATAATTTTAGGAACCTCTGAATATAATTATACCACTAAGGTATCAGAAAATAACGTTCAAAATCATAAAACCAATGAAATAGATTTTCAGTATTTAATGAGTTTTTCCAGTTCAAATTGGAAAAATGATCTGAGACTTAAAGTATTAGGTGAATACTCTAGATTTACAAATTCTAATATATGGCCATCAAAAGTGTTATGGATGGAGGGTGGCAGTTCATTTTTAGGTTTAGATGTAAAGTTTCCATCCGCACTAGAAATTAAAGTTAACTATTTGATTAGTAGTTTTGAATTGACCAATGAATATTCAAGAAATAGATTTGAGCTTGATGCAAGCTATTATTTAAATCAATTTAATTTAAATATAGCAGGTCAATATTGGATTAACGATATTGATTCTGATTTAGGGTGGCTAGATTATTATAAGTATATTGAAAAAACTGATTTTAGCGGAAGGTGGTATCAAGATTTTTCGGAAGTATCATTTGAAAAGTATACAATCCTAGGCTATGAAAAGGGTTTTCTGTGGAGGTCAGACATTGGCTACAAATTCAAATTAAATAATAAATCAATAGAGCTTAATCTTAAAAACAAGGTAGCTCAACCTGATTTGTTTGTTTATCCAAAGTATGTTGAAAGTATATTTATAGTTTCGTATGATTTATTTAATAAGTGGATACTAAAATTTGATACAAGAGTTCCGTATTACAATGATCCATTTTTAGGTATAAAAACAGACTTAAATGGTAGTAAAAATATATTTATTTCAACTTATACAGAACTTTTATATAAACTATCACCGAAGATATGGATTTCATTTGGATATGGTGTTAATCCAATTTCTATGGATTCAGTAAGTGATGAGTTTCATGGAAGAGGTAGAGAAGAGTTTTTAAATGCAGCAGGGTCTTTGACTTCCCATCTTGAATCATTCTACACCGGCTTAGGTGATAAAATTATAGAAGCTGAAACTCTTTTAATGGAGGCAAAGCAAATTTCAATTCAAGGAATAATTAATTTTTAATTTTATGGATAAAAAAATAGTTCTATTAACAGCTACTTTCTTAATGGGGTGTTCACTTGATTTTATTAAAAAAAGACTTCCGCCCCCACATAAGGTTAATGGAAAAATTCTATTCCAGTATGAGGCCCCTTCAGCTAGAAAGGTTAATTTAGCAGGAAATTTTCCTGATAATGAGTGGTTGAAAAATGGTGATAAGGTTGATGTTATGTATGATGATGGTACTAATGGTGACATATATGCAGGAGATGGTATTTGGTCAATAGAAAAAAATCTTTCTTCAGGTAGATATGAGTATAAGTTTGTAGTCGATAGAAATACGTGGGTTGAAGATCCCAATGCGGTTGAAAGCATTGATGATGGTTATGGTTCTAAAAATTCAGTTTTAATAGTCAAATAAGGTAAAAAAAATGAGATATTTTTCTTTAACGTTCGGTTTATTTTTTGTTTTGAGCTGCTCCAAGGTACCTACAGATGACACTCCTTTAGTTCAAAGTCAAGGAACATCTGTGACATTTAATGTGAACATGTCATATCAGATTGAAATTGGATCTTTTGATCCAGAAATTAATTTTTTAGATGTTGCAGGTAGTTTCAATGATTGGTGTGAGCCCTGTAATGATCATATTTTAGTATTAACAGATAACAGTATTTACTCTATTACTCTTGATAATCTTGCAAGTGGTGAGCAAATTCAATTTAAGTTTAGAGTAGATGGAGATTGGAGCAAAGGGGAGTTCCCTGGGCTTGATAATAATAGATCATACACTGTTTTAAATGGTAACAATATTTTAGATTATTGGTTTAATGATGAAGGAGGGAGTTAAGTGAAGTTAAAGGTTTTTCTATTCAATATTATTTTTTTTAGTTGCTCAACGTTAGGATTTGGGGATTTTGAAAATAAAAGTAGTTTGACAAATATTAATCAAAAAAATTTATCTGATGAAGATACTATAAAAATCGAATTTATTTATCAGCCATTAATCGGTGGTAAGCATGAAGTATTTATAGCGGGTGATTTTAATAGTTGGTCTAAGGAATCAACCCAGATGGAAGAATCTGAAGGAATTTATAAAAAAGTATTACATCTTAAAAGAGGCAAGTATAGCTATAAGTTTATTGTTGATGGGCAGTGGGTTGTTGATGAAAATGCTGAGGCTTTTGTTGATGATGGATTTGGTGGAAAAAATTCAGTTGTTTATGTAGGCAATAAGAAAGATATAGATGCACTTAGAAAGGTTGAATTTGTATATAATCCAGATCACGTTGTTAAGGAGGTTTACCTAGTAGGAACAATGAATGACTGGAATCTTAAATCAACACGTATGTTTGAAACATCAAAGGGAATTTATTCTACCACCATCCTACTCAAACCAGGAGAATATGAATATAAATTTTTAGAAGATGGGATGCACTATATAACTGATAATAATGCAGCTACCTTTTCTGATGATGGATTTGGTGGAAAAAATTCTTTAGTTGTAGTAGATGATTCCTTTGAAAAAGTTAAGATAGAAACGGGGGATGGTATTTTTTTAGACTATGGAATTCCAATTAGACAAAATCTTGAAACAATTAATCTTCTTTCTAACAAAAAAATAGAATTCAAAGCAAGAACTCATACAAATGATGTTGAAAAGGTTTTTTTAGCTAAGGGTCAAGATTTGATTGAATTGAAGAAAATCAATAGCGATGATTCATATGATTATTATCAGACAATTGTTCTTTTAGAGAATGAAAATGAAGAATTTAGTTACTACTTTATTTATAAAGATGGGAATAAAGATTTTTATCTGCAAGAAGGAGGCTTTTCAAATGTAAAAGATCAGTCAAAATATTTTAAATATTCAAAAGATAAGATTCAGCAATTTTTTACTCCGGATTGGGTTAAAAACGGGATAATATATCAAATTTTTCTAGATAGATTTTATAATGGAAGTACAGGCAATGATCAAGATTTTTCTGAGTGGTACTATGATGGCATAAAGAGTCCGCCTGAGGAAGGAAAATTACTAAAAAAATACACTCAGTATTTTCACTTTGTAGATGATTGGAATAATATATCTGGCCTTAAAAAAAGTCCATACCATGCTCCTAATAAAGATGGTCATCAGCCTGATTATAATAGTTTTTACGGAGGCGATATAAAGGGAGTACATGATAAGCTTGATTACCTAGAGGATTTAGGAATAACAATTATATATTTTAATCCTATATTTGAGGCAAAGTCAAATCACAAGTATGATGCAGTTGACTATATGAAGCTCGACCCGCACTTTGGAACTGAAGAAGAATTTAAAAAATTTGTTAAAGATGCACACAGCAGAGGTATTAGAATTATACTAGATTGTGCATTTAATCATACAGGCGAAACTTTTTGGGCATTTCAAGATGGAATGAAAAATGGCCCAAGTAGTAAATACTATGATTGGTATGAGTGGAAAAAGTGGCCAATACCAGATTTTAAATCTATGCCAAATCCTTCCAAAATTTCTAGTTTTAATCCTTTGGACTATTACGAGTGTTGGTGGGGCTATGGAGAGATGCCAAATTTAAATTTTGATTATAATGCTAGCAACCCATCTGAAAATAGCATTAAAAATATTAATCTTGCTAA
>MDSZ01158359.1_pt1 | contig 10441 bp, 10 predicted proteins | sample 811201 | NCBI WGS metagenome assembly MDSZ01 (sample SAMN05326647, study PRJNA326480) | marine metagenome | isolation source: seawater | place: Indian Ocean: North | collected 2010
CTCAACCTCAAGTTCTTCACTTTGTTTTTTTGTATTTTCTAGATTTTGTAAATTTTGTCCTTTACTAATTGCAATTTTTTCAGGATCTTTTTGACTTTCTTCTAATTCATTGCTTAGTTTTTTTCGTCTTTCAGTTAAATCTAAAATCATTTTTTCTGAATTAAGTTTCAGATCTTTCCAATTTTCAAGTTCCTGGTCAATATTATTTATTCTTTCCTTCCTTTTAATGGAATCACTTTTTATAGACTCATTTTTCCCGAAATATATTGCATATTCTTCTTGGCTGGAAGTTATCTTATTAATAATCCCCTTTAGTTCTTCAAAAATTTCTTTGGAAAGCTTTCTGTCTGTTTCGATGTATGTTCCGATTTCACTTAATAAATTATCCAATTTATTTAATAATTCTTTCAGCTTTCCACTGGATAATTCTAAATCTAATTTTGATTTATTTTCAATTTCAAAAAGTTCTTTTTCAGTTTTTAATAATTCATTTTTTTCTTCTAACATACGCTTTTCATTTAATGAGGCATCTAATGAAATACTTTTTTCTCTCTCTAAGTCGGAGTCGATAGTATTCAAATTATTCTGAATTTTTTTGTTAAGTTCTTTAACTCTCTCTTCCTCTTTTTGTAAATTTGAAATATCTAAATTAATTTTTTGAAGCTTAGAAAGATTTTCTATTTTTTTATCTTTTAAAGGCTGAAGTCTTTTTTTTTCCTCTTCAAGCAAAGTATTTGTTCTATCAATATTATTTTTTAAAGAGTTTATATTAGTATTAATATCTGATGATTGTTCCTTTAGTTGACTTTTCTCTTTCTCAATATTTTGTATTTTCAAATAATATAAAGCCGCTTCAGATGATTTAATTTTCTCAGAAATTTCTCTATATTTAGTTGCCTCCTCAGCCTGTTTTTTTAAATTATCTAATTGCTTTTCTTGTTGTCTCTTTAATTCGTCTGCTCTTTTCAAATTATTTTCTGCAGCGTTAAGTCTAGTTTCTGCTTCATGTCTTCTCATATGGATTCCTGAAATACCTGCGGCTTCTTCCAAAACAGATTTTCTTTCAGAAGGCTTAGCTGTTACAATCATTCCAATCTTTCCTTGACTTATCATAGACGGTGAATGTGCCCCAGTTGAAAGATCAGCAAAAAAAGTCTGAGCATCTTTTGCTCTAACCTCTTTACCATTAATATAATATTTTGACCCTTTATCTCTCTCAATTTTTCTTTTTATCAGTATTTCATCAAGATCAACGAATTGCCCCTGACCTTCCTTTTGTGAATTATCAATTGTAATAGAAACTTCCGAAATATTTTTTTGAGGTCTGTTTGAGGTACCCGAGAAAATTACATCTTCCATGCCCGAGCCACGCATACTTTTTGCTGAAGTTTCACCCATACACCATCTAAGAGCTTCTACAATATTAGATTTACCACAACCATTAGGTCCGACAATCCCAGTTAAACCATCGTCAATAAAGAAATTTGTTTTGTCAAAAAATGATTTAAATCCAGAGAGTTCTAGTTTTTTAAATTTCATAATTAAAGAAATTTTAAAATTTCTTTTTTAAATTCCTCATAATTGTGTTGTCCACTATATTTTTTTTCATTAATAAAAATTGTGGGTGTTGCCTCAATTGAGTATTTTTTACTTGCATTTATTCTTTCATTTAAAATTTCATCTTCTAAATTTTGATCGTTTAAACAACTTCTATTTTTATCATTATTCAATCCGTAATTATTCGAAATTTTAAAGATTTTTTCATTAATATTGTTAATATCTGAGCCACTCGCCCAACTACCTTGATTTTTGTAAAGTTCATTCAATAATTTTAATTTGGTTTCATTGCTTTCAACGCACCCTAGAATTTTTTCTGCATTTAACGCTGCTAAATCTAATGGAAATCCATGATGTTGATATTTCACCTTACCCGCATCAATAAAGTTTTTTTTTAATTTTTGAAAAATCTTTGTATGAAAATTTGCACAATGGGGACAGGTCAAAGATGAAAAAACTTTCACAGTAACTTTTGCATTTTGACTTCCAATTGTTAATACGGCTCTATTTTCACTGCCATTCAAATTAGAGCTAAATAAAAATATGACTATAATTAAAAGTATACTAATATTAATGTATCGAAGATTATTTTCTTTTATTAAAAACATTTATAAGACTTGTTAAATTTTTTTTTAAATTAGAGTCATTTATTTTATTGACCTTTTCTTGAAGTTTATTTTTTTCTTCATTGCTGTAATTATATTTATTTACTTTTTTCATCTTTTCTTTTATCAAAACAAGTCTAATCTCCTTTATAAATTCATAACCAAAAAAAATATTGACCTTATCCACTATCTCTTTTTTACTATATTCAACAAACACTTGATCACCATGAAAAACATTAAGAGTTAAAATTCCATCCTTAAGTTCTTTATTTGTTTTTACTGATTTCGGGTAGCAAATATTTGAAATTTTTTTTCCAACTAAATTAGACCAATTTTCTATTATCGTGCTGTAGTTGTGACCACCTTTTTTCAGAACTTTTTTTAATCCTTTAGGCAGAGAGTTTGAAACAGTCCTTAATCCTTGAATAGAGTACATTGATTTATTAATATAAACTTTTTTATCATGCATTTAAGAGCAAATTTATCAAAAAAAATAATTACTTGGTATGATAATAATAGGCGCGTATTACCGTGGAGAGTGCCCTATAATTCCCCAACAAAGCTTTATTACAGGCTATTAAGTGAATTTATGTTGCAACAAACCCAGGTAAAAACTGTGATTCCATATTTTAATAGATTCACAAAAGAAATTAAAAGTTTAAAAAAACTTTCTTCCACAAGTGAAAAAAAGGTCCTCAAGCTGTGGGAAGGGTTGGGTTATTATAGAAGATGTAGAAATTTATTAGAAACAGCGAAAATTTTAGTAAAAAAAAATAAATCTGTATTACCAAATACTTTAGCAAATATAAAAAAACTACCTGGTATAGGTGATTATACAGGAAATGTATTACTTGCACTTGTGTACAATCACCCCCGGTTGGGTTTAGACGGAAATGTAAAAAGAGTTTTCTCTAGACTATTAAATAAGCATGAAGAAAAATTAGATTATGAAAAGTTGATTAGAAAAAATAGAAAGAATTTATTCTTTTCTAAAAGAAACTCAGATTTTGCAGAAGCAATGATGGAATTCGGAGCCTTAATTTGTAAGTCCAAAGAACCTCTTTGTAGTTTATGTCCAGTTAGTAAAATCTGTAAATTTTTTAATTCAGGAAAAAATACAAAATTAACCAACAAAGTAAAAACAAATAAAAAAAGTTATAATATTTTTTGTTATCTTAACAAAAAAAAACAAATTGGTTTAACAAAAAAAAATAATTTAGGTTTTCTTAAGAAATACAGTTTGCCAATTGTAAAAGAAAAATCAAAAAAAAATAAATTAACAAATTGGAACTTTCTTTGTAATTACAAGAACTCTATTTCAAATAAGAGATTAGATATTAATTTATATTATAAATTTTCAAATAAAATTCCAAAAAATTTAAATTGGTATTTTATTAGTAATAATAATAAAGAATTTATACCAACATTCACAAAAAAGATTTTTAAGCAATTGGAAAATTTATATTGATGAAAAAAAAAAATTGCAGTCATAGGATCTGGAATAGCTGGATTAACAATAGCAAATTTATTTAAAGAAAATTCAAATTTTCAGGTAAAAGTTTACGAAAGAGAGAAAACCTTAAGTGTCGAGGAAGGTTATGGAATACAATTAGCACCTAATAGTATTTCAATTTTAAATAAAATAGGATTTTCAAAAGTAGATGACAAAGATTTTTTTAACCCGTCTCAATTAATTTTTTATTCGCACGATAACCAAAAGATTTGTGATTTAAATTTATTAAGTTTCAATTCCGATAAATATAAATACACCACCTTAAAAAGATCTGTCTTAATTGAATTTTTAAAAAATAAATTATTTGAAGATAATCTTAAGTTCGGAAAAGAGGTAAAAAAAATTTCAAAAATTAAAGAAAAGCTTTTAATTAATTTTAAGGATAATACAAATGATCTAGTAGACTTTGTAATCGTTTCAGACGGTGTTTTTTCTAAAACAAAATCAATTATTGAAAACAAATATATTAGTCCAATTTACAATGGTTCAATTGCTATAAGAACCATCTTAAAATCTACAACAGAACTCAAATACGATAAAAATAATATATCTTTAGTCATGCTTAAAAATGCACATATCGTAATTTACCCAATTAATAAAAAAAACGAGTTAAATTTAGTCTGTATACTTAGAAATAAAATATCAAATGATTTGAATCTGATTGATATAATTAAAAATAAAGTACTAACTCAGAATAAAGACTTGGAAAATCTATTTAAAGGAAAATTAGATTACTGGCCAATTTATATATCGAAAAAGCCTTTTAAATCAAATTATGAAAACCTATTTTATTTAGGAGATGCTTTTTATACGTTTCCTCCAACTATGGCTCAGGGAGCTTCACAATCTATCGAGGCAGCTTTTGAGTTATTTAGTTTATTTTCACAACAAAAAAAAGACATACAGAATATTTATTTCAAAAACAGATTGCAAAGGACAAAATTAGTAAATAGTAGATCTAAACTAAACTATCATTCTTTTCATTTAGGAAACCCAACAATGATAAAAATTAGAAATTTTATATTGAAAAAAATTTCAAAGAGTAAAAAATTTCAAAATAGATACTTTGGAAATATTTATAAAAAAAATTAAGATGATGGTCTTAGTTTTTCTCTTAGGTCGTCAATAGGTCTAAAATTGTTACCTGATTGATAATGCCAATAAGTCCATCCATTACAGCTTTCAGCACCAATCATTTTTGCTGCAACTTTGTGAATTGAACCTTCGTTTTGTTGACATTTTAAACTACCATCAACCATTATCTTTGCATTAAATTTTTTCTTAGGGTCGAAAAGCATCGTGCCAGGTTTAATTACACCCATTTCTATTAAAGATCCGAATGGCACTCTAAGTTTAGATTTATTATTTCGAATTGTATCCAAATAATCATCTTTTATTATTTTGGTATTGTTAATTCTCTTATAAGCTGCATCAAAATACTTTTTATCTTTTTCTATTCCAAAATATTTTCTACCAAGTTTTTTTGCTACCACTGCTGAAGTTCCAGTTCCCAAAAATGGATCAAATATTGTATCACCTTTATTTGTAGTTGCTAAAATAATTCTATGGAGTAACGCTTCAGGTTTTTGCGTTGAATGAACCTTTTTTCCATTCTTTTTTAATCTTTCTTTTCCATTGCAAATAGGTATCAACCAGTCAGATCTCATTTGTAAATCATCATTTAAGCATTTTAAAGATTGATAATTAAATGTATATTTTGTTTTTTTATATTTTGACGCCCAAATTAAAGTTTCATGCGCGTTTGTAAATCTAGTTCCCTTAAAATTAGGCATAGGGTTACTTTTTCTCCAAATTACATCGTTTAGTATCCAGTAATTTAAATTTTGAATGTGATAACCAAGTCTATAGATATTGTGATAAGAACCTATCACCCAAATAGAACCACTATCTTTTAAAACTCTTTTGCATTCTCTTAACCATTCTTTAGAAAAGTCATCGTAATGTTTAAAGTTCAAAAATTGATCCCATTTATCATTAACTCCATTGACTTTAGTATCATCGGGTCTTTTCAATTTTTCTCCGATTTGCATATTGTAAGGAGGATCTGCAAAAACTAAATCAAAAGTCTTGTTTGGTATTTCTTTTAAAATTTTTAAAGAATCACCATTTACAATCTTATTAACAAAATTTATCATCAATTTAATTCAACCTTAAATTGAATCCACCGTCAAATTTTTTTTGTGAGAAAATTGAGTCTATAATGTGGTTAAGATTCTTACCCGAACAAGATATTGTGTACTGGTTTGTAACTTCTTCTGTGGAAACTGGTCACCCCAAATTTTTTCAAAGCTTTTAAATGCTGTGGTGTTCCATAACCAAAGTTTTTATTCCATTTATACTTGGGAAATTTATTACCCAGTTTTATCATGTAAAGGTCCCTATATACTTTAGCAACAATTGATGCAGCAGAAATACATTTGATTTTCTGATCACCTTTAATAATCGTTTTAGAATTATAAATTTTTTTGGGGGAATGAACTCCATCTATTAAAAATAGATCAGGTTTTTTTTTTAATTTTTTAATTGCTCTTTCCATTGAAAGCAATGAAGCATTTAAAATATTGAATTTGTCTATTTCATTTACAGAAGCCAAACCTATCGAGAACCAGGAATTTTTTCTTATATGATCTGCAATATATAAGCGGTCTTTAAAAGAAATCGTCTTAGAGTCTTTCAACAATTCTTTTTTAATTTCTTTTTTTAATATGACTACACAAGAAACAACAGGTCCAGCTAAACACCCTCTTCCAACTTCGTCAACTCCTGCAAATATTTTATTTGGCATTTAAATTAATTTTGAGTTCTAAAATTTTTTTTCTAATCATTTTTAAATCTTCCCATGCATATTTCTTTTGTTCTGGTTGTCTCATTAAAAAAGCTGGGTGAAAAGATGCAATTACATTGGTTTCAATATCACCAATTTTTTTTTTAATCCATTTTCCTCTCGCTTTAGATATAACAATTTCGTTACCTATAATTGCATTCAGAGCTGTACTACCGAGTAACAACAAAATTTTGGGATTTACTATTTCAATATGCTTTTTTAAAAAGGGCAGATATCTATTAATTTCAATATCGGTTGGTTTTCTATTTTGTGGAGGTCTAAAATTTACAACATTTGATATATATACATTTTTTCTATTTAGTTTTATTGACGCAAGCATTTTATCAAGAAGTTTACCTGCTCTTCCTACAAATGGTTTACCTTCTTTATCTTCATTAGCTCCTGGACCTTCACCAATAATCATAATTTCTGAAAATGGATTACCATCAGAAAAAACTAAATTAATCGCATTTTTTTTAAGATCACAATTTTTAATTGATTTTATCTTACCTTTTAGATTGGATAGTAAACTTTCTTTTCTGCCTGAGCTCATAAGTGAAATATCATTATCATCAATTTTGTATCTATTCAGTGATTTATTGTCATACACTAGTTTATTATTAATTAGTTTATGATAAAGTCTATTTTTATTTATTTTGTAATTACTATTTTTCATTATTTATGAAACTAATTAATATTATATTTAAAATTTGTTTATTTTCTTTAATTTTTTTTAATTTAATAACTTATTCACATTCTAATGTATTGGATTTTAACAAAGATGCTAAAAATATTTCTAACTATTTTTCAGGTTCAGTAGCTTTTAACAATTTTGACTATAAAATTTCAAAACAATATTTTGATAAGTTTAATAAATCAAATAAAAATAATCAAAAATTATCTTCATCTTTCTTAAAGTCATTAATAAATTCACAAAATTATAAAGATGCAATTACATACTCTAAAAATTTAGAAAGTAAAAATCAATCAAATTTTGAAAGTCTTCTTTTTTTAGGATTGAATGAATTTAAAAATAAAAATTTTATTAAAGCAAAATTTTATTTTAATGAATTAAAACCAAATTTTGAAAATCAAATAGTTTTTGCGCCACTTAAGCTATCATTAATGAACTGGTCAGAAATTATGATTTCAAATAATGCTTCGGATATTAAATTTATCAAAACAATGCCAAACAATTACGGAAGCTTTAAATCTATCCAAGAGGCTTTTGCTCATTGTTATTTTGATAGTCTTGATGTTGATGCCAAATTTTCAAAAATTATAAAAAATGAAGGTGATAAATTTTATAGATATAATTTTTTTTATGCAAATTACTTAATAGAAAAAAATAGAAAAAAAGAAGCAACGTTAATTCTTGAAACTAGTGCAAATAAATATCCAAGAAATTTATTAATAAACCAGCTTAAAGAAAATTTAAAAAGAAATAACAAAAGTAAAAACAAATTTTCATGCCAAAATCCTGAAGACATTTTAGCGGAAATATTTTATGCTTTTGCAAATGCTTTATCAGTTCAAAAAAGTTTCGAACTCTCAACTTTATATATAAATCTCTCTAAATATTTAAATTCAAATTTTAAGTCATACGATGCCTTACTTGCGGAAAATCTACTCAAGTTAGGAAAAAAAGAAGATTCAAAAAAAATATTACTTAAGTTGTTTGAAATTGGATCTTTTTACAAATGGAATTCGAGTAAAGAGGTTGCTTTAATAATAGAAGATTTAGAGGGAAGAGAAGAATCTTTAATATACCTAACCAAGATTTATAATGATATCGATAAAAATTTATATAGAACTTTTGATTTCGCAAATTTTTTAAGAGGTCACGATAAATTTAGTGAGTCAATAAAACTATATTCCCAGATACTTTCAGGAATTAATAAAGATCATAACATGTACCCAAGAGTTTTAGATAGAAGGGGAACAGCTTATGAAAGAAATGGAGAATGGGAATTAGCAGAAAAGGATTTACTTTTGTCTTTAGAAGTTGATCCAAACCAAGCTTACACATTAAATTATTTAGCTTACACTTGGATAGAACAAAATAGAAAAACAAAAAAAGCACTTTCAATGTTAGAAAAAGCGAATAACTTAAAAAAAAATGATGGTTATATAACCGACTCTTTGGGTTGGGCCCAATATAAGCTAAAGAATTTTTCAGAGGCAAAGTTTTATTTAGAAAGAGCAATTCAGATGATGCCTGATGATCCAATAGTTAACGATCATTTTGCAGATTGCCTGTGGATGATAGACAAAAAAATTCAAGCAAGATACTACTGGGAGTATGTTCTAACATTAGAGGATACAGAAGATGACCTTAGAGAAAAAGTCAAAAATAAGTTATTATTTGGTTTAGAGAAAATTTAATTATTTTTAATGTTGAAAAAAAAATTTAAATCTTTCGCAAAAATTAATTTATTTTTAAATGTAGGAAAAAAATTTAAAAAGACTAAACTTCACAACATCCAATCTTTAGTTTGTTTAATCAATTTATTTGATGAAATCGAAATTTATAAAATTAGAAGTAAAAAGGATAAAATTAAATTTACAGGAAAATTTTGTGATAACATAAATAAAAAAAAGAATACAATTATTGATACGCTCTCTCTGCTCAGAAATAAGGGAATTATAGATGTTAATACGAAATATAATATATTAGTAAAAAAAAAAATTCCTATTTTTTCGGGTCTTGGTGGTGGGTCAAGTAATGCTGCTTTTTTATTAAAAAATTTAATTACTAAAAAAGAATTGATTGATAATAAATCTTTTTTTTCAAAACATTTAGGTTCAGATCTTAAATTATTTTTTGGTTCTAATCAGATTTTTCAAAAAAGTCTAAATAGAGTTAAAAATCTGAGAAGTAAACTTAATTTTTATTTTATTATTGTTTATCCTTATTTAAAATCATCGACAAAAGAGATTTACTCAAGGGGTAAATTTTTAGCCAAATATAAAACAAACAAAATTTACGAAAATGGGTTAAAAAAAATAATAATGAATAATCTGCTAAAAGAACAAAATCATTTAGAAAAAATAGTGACTTCAAAATTTCCAATTATTAAAAAAATTTTGTTTGAACTCCGACTTTTAAAAAAATGTCAATTTTCTAGAGTTACTGGATCAGGATCTGCTTGTTTTGGCGTATTTTTATCAAAAAAAAGCGCAGATTTAGGTGTTAAAAAAATTAGAAAAAAATTTCCTAAATTTTGGTGTGTTGTTGGTAAAACTATTTAAATATCTTTTTTTATGGTATATCAAAAAATTAAATTGGGGCGTAGCCAAGCGGTAAGGCAGTGGTTTTTGGTACCACCATCCTAGGTTCGAATCCTAGCGCCCCAGCCAAATTTATGAAAATTTTCCAAACAATAAAAAAAATATTTTTTCCTTTTTACAAATCAGAAAACATAAAGCAAATTTTTAAAATTTTAAACGAAGGTTCCAAAGAACAACAAGCTATGTTTGTAGGGGGGTCCGTAAGAAAATATTTACTAAACCAGAAAATTGATGATATTGATATTGCAACAATTTTAAAACCAGAAGAAATAATTAAAAAATTTGAAAATTCTAATATAACCGTAAAAAAAACTGGAATTGAACATGGTACTTTAACGCTTGTACTGGATAATAATTATTTTGAAGTAACCACACTAAGAAAAGATATATCAACGGACGGAAGACATGCATCTGTTGAATTCACCAATAGTTGGGAAGAGGACTCCAGGAGAAGAGATTTTACATTTAATGCTATTTATCTTAGTCACGATGGAAAAATTTTTGATCCACAGTCTGGTGTAAACGACTTAAAAAATAGAAAAATAAAATTTATAGGTAATCCAGATCAAAGAATAAAAGAAGATTATCTAAGAATTTTAAGATTTATAAGATTCTCAATTGAATACTCAA
>MDSZ01246746.1_pt1 | contig 10441 bp, 9 predicted proteins | sample 811201 | NCBI WGS metagenome assembly MDSZ01 (sample SAMN05326647, study PRJNA326480) | marine metagenome | isolation source: seawater | place: Indian Ocean: North | collected 2010
AATTTCAATACTTGATGCATCTGCATCAATACTATTTTCTACAAGTTCCTTAACCACTGACACAGGTCTTTCAACAACCTCACCTGCGGCGATCTTATTTATTAAGTCATTTGGTAAGATTTTAATTTCAGGCATGTTTTAATATTTGCTTAGTAATGATTTTTCCTTCTTCTACAGCAGGTTGATTAAATGGATCTTCATTTTGTAAATAACTAAATAATATCGTTTCTAGGAAAAAAAACATCATCAATTCCCCTATCATACTTTCTTTTAAATTTTTAAGTTTAATTGTTCTCAATGGTAATTTCTTTTTTGTTATTGTATTAACAGTTGCTTGAAATTCTGCTGATAAAAGATTTTTTAGAGATTTATTATCTAATATTTCAAAGTTAAAATCTTTAATTGAGCAATCTAATATATCAGATTTTTTTTGATGCTGATTAAGATTTATTAGTGTAAAAAATTTATCTTTTGGCCCATCAAGATAAATTTGTAGCTGGCTATGTTGATCAACTGTTCCTAAAGCATTTACTAATGTTGTTCCTTTGCCTCCCTTTCCTACACTTTCAGACCAAAGCTGTCTTATCCATAGTGAAAAGTTTTGAAAACTATCAATATAAGGCATAAATATATTTATTTTAAAACCCTTTTTTGCCATTAGGTATTGAAAAAAAACTCCTTTAAAATACAGATCAAATAGATTGGCCTTCTCATCTCTAATTAAATTTAAAAAGTTTTTTGCTCCATTGCAAAAACTTTTTATGTTAAATCCTGATGTGTCCGCAGGAATTAAGCCAACAATAGAAAAAACTGAAAACCTCCCACCAATTTTTTTATCATGTTCAAAAAAATTGAAATTTTCTTTTTCTTGAATTTTTTTTAAAGTACTTTTTTTGTCCTCAGTTATTATAAAAAATCTTTTCTGTAGAGGGGTTTTTTTTTTTTTCATTTTGTTGTATATAAAAAAAAATTGCGCTAATGTTTCAAGAGTCTCGCCAGATTTTGAGATCACAACAACTGCAGTCTTTTTAAGGTTTAGAACACTGATAAGATTATCTATCGGATCCTGATCAATATTTTCAATAAAAAAAATTCTAGGTTTCTTTTGTTTATATAAAAAGTCACTTTTGAAAGAAACTAATGTTTTACCTCCCAAACTTGACCCTCCTACACCAAGAAAAATTATGTTTTCAAATCTTTTTAATTTATATGAAACTTTTTCTATATAACTAAAATTTTTCTTCTTCAAATCCTCAATAAAACCAAATTCTTTGTCATCAATTTTATTTAAAAGTTTTTTTTTGGCTGAATTGAATAAATGAATATTTTTTTTTAAAAGGCTCTCTTCAAAATTAAATAATTCTTGTTCAAAATCCATATTAATTTGGTTTTCCAACTATCATAAAAAACAGTTCATTGCTATTAAACAAAATTGATGCTAACTGATTTATGCTCTCAAGTTCTAGAGAGTCAATTATTTCATCTCTTTTGTCAAAATAATCAGCTCCTAATTTATAATATTGGACTATTTCTAACAAATTTGCAATTGACATTGTATTTGTAAAGTTTCTCGAAAATGAACCTTTAAAAAAAGTTTTTGCTTCACTAAATTCCTTCTCTGAAATTCCATGTTTCTTTATGCTATCCCATTCTTTCTTAACCAATTTAATTACTTGCTTAACAGAGTCGTTACTTGTCTGGAACCCACCAATGATAACACCATCATTCTTATATGGTAAAATATAAGAATAAATAGAATAAACTAAACCTCTTTTTTCTCTAATATTTTTATATAATCTTGATTGAAAACTCCCACCCCCAATTACATAATTTAAAATCCTTGCTGCAAAAAAATCTTTATCATTTCTCCCCAAACCTTTTTGTCCAAATACAACTGCAGTTTGCGGAGTTTCTATTTTTTGTAATAACATCCCCTTTTTTAAGGATTCAAAATCTGATATTGAAAAATTATTTTCTGATCTGTTTAAATTACCAAAAGCTAAATCAACGAATTCTTTAACTTCCTTCTCTCCAATATTGCCAGATATGCCAATAGTCAAATTCGATAGTTGAAAGTTTCTTTTATAAATTTGCATTATATCACTTTTTTCTATTTTATCTAACGATTCAAGTGATCCTTTAATAGAATTAGAGAAGTTATGATTAATATAAAAATTTTCATTAAATTTTTTTGAAGACAACCTTGAAATATCTGCCTCTTCGATTTTAATACTTGATTTAACTTGATTTTTAATTTTTAAAATATCATTTTCACTAAATTTTGGGTTATTTAAAGCATTACGAAGTAACTCAAAGCCTTCGATTTTATTTGAAGATATAACCTGAAAAGTACCTTCAATTTTATGTTTCTGTGTTGAAAAGTATAGTTTTACTCCATTAGATTTAAGCTTTTGCTTAAACTCAACTGATGATAATTTATTAGTACCTTCATCCAACAATGACGTCATTATATTGGATAAACCTTCTTTTCCTGGAGGATCAAAATATGATCCTCCATTAAAACTAAAACTCATGCTTATTATTGGTATAGAGTTATCCTCAACGAACCAGAATTTAATGCCATTTGATGATTCAAGTTCCTTAAACTTTAAGGCATGAGAACTTTTAGAAAATAAAACTAAAACAATTAATACAGTTATTACAAATCTCAATTTTTCAACCCACCTAAAACAAAATTCTTATTATTTAAAAATTTTTCTAGAGAATCTTTTATATCCTCAAGGGTAACTTTATCTAAATTATTATTCCAATTTTCTATTTCATTTAATTTCAAACCAGTGGAAATAGCTTCACCAATTATCTCTGCTGGCTTTAAAATACCGTCCATCCTATATATAGAATTGTATAGATATCTTTTCTTCTCAATATCTAACATTTCTGGTTCTATTTTTTCTCTAACAGCTATTTCGATCTCCTTTGTTAAAATTTCATCAATTTTTTTTATGTCTAAATCCTTGAGCGGAATTGCATACAAATATACATATCCATTTTGCTTTGCTAATCCTTGGTAAAAACCTCCAACCATGGAAAAAAATTTTTCCTTATTAACAAGCTTGTCATATAATAAACTCGTTGTTCCTCCGAGAAGAATTTTTAATCCAATATCTAGTGCTATACCCTCTTTAATTGAATTATTATATGAATTTACACGATATAACTTTTTCCAAATTGGTTGTTTTATATCACTGTTAGTATGCTCTATTGTAACAGATGTTTTTAAATCAGGATCCTTTGTAAAAATTTGTGAATTATTTTTAATTTTTTTTAAATCGCCAAAATATTTGTTCACAAGTTTTTTTGCTTTTTTTAACGTTATATCACCTGTTAATATTAAAACAGCTCTGTCTGGACTATAATTTTTTTCATAAAAATCAATAACATCATCGTAATTAAGATTTTCAATTTCAGATTTCCAACCAATAATTGGTCTACCATAATAACTGTTTGGAAAAAGAACTTGTCTCATAGATTCATCAAGTATTGATGATGGATCACTATCAATTCTTTGGAATCTTTCTTCTAATATAACTTTCTTTTCTACCTGCACCAAATTTTTTGTAAGAACTAAGTTCTTCATCCTATCTGCTTCCATTTCAATAATTTCTTCAGTTTTGTCACTTGGAAAAATTTGGTAATAAGCAGTATAATCATAACTTGTAAATGCATTTTCACTTCCACCAATTTTAGATAAAAAATTTGAGTATGTACTTCCAGGAAATTTCGTAGTTCCTTTAAACATTAAATGTTCCATAAAGTGCGCTAAGCCACTTTTGCCTTTGGTCTCAATACCTGATCCAAAATCATACCAAATCATTTGGGATACAACTGGGGCTCTGTCATTTTCAATAACTATGACTTTCAGACCATTGTTTAGTGAGAATTTTTTGGCATTAAAAATTTTCTCTGCATAGGAAAAATTAGAATATAGTAAAAATAGAATTAGAAGTAACAATTGCATTTACTTCAATATAGTAAATTTTTCATTTACTTCAATACAGGTAATTGATCTATCGAATTAAATTCTATATCTTGATTAGAATTCTCTGGTGGAGTTGGTGCTTGAGAAAAATATCCATTATCAGGCATGCTGTAGTTTTGTCCAGAATAGATATTTTGTTGCGGAACATATCTTCTAGAAAAATTATAACCTTTGTCATAAATTGGTCTATAATAAATGTTACCGTTTTTGAAACCATCAACATATTGTTTGTATACCCATTCTCCTATAGTAAATTTTTTATTACTTTTAAATTTTTCAAGAGAATGAGATGGTGTTGGTGATACCTGCGAAACTTGAGGTGCAACATAATTCGTAACCCTTGGATTCACAGTTTGGACATTTTGATATTGCTGTACTGGATTTATTGGAACAACCTGTTGCGGTCTGACGGTAGGACTTTTTAAAACTGTTTTTCCAAAATCTGGTGGTAAAACTAGTTCTGGAACTTCGGAAGCATAACCACCATCAACACTCGGTTTACTCAAACCAGCAAGATCCTTGAAAGTTTCACACGAATGCAAAAACAAAAGTGAAAGATAAATTAAAAAAATATTTTTTTTCTTAATCAAAGTCATCGCAAATATATCCTCCGTTAACATAATCCTCTACAACTCTAATACAATTATTTTGAATTCCAAATAACTCCATTTCTTCATCTTTTGTTAAAATTGTTTTAGGACTCTCCATTGGAATTTGGCCTTGAATATTCGGACTTGCACCAATTGGAGGTATTGGACTATTTTGTGGAACATAGATTTGAGGAGGTGTATTTAAATTATTGTAATATGAATATGGTACAGAGTCTCTTGCCTGGTCAATTGAGTATTGAGGAAAAGGCGGCGGTGGTGGGGCTGGCATCGGCGTTCCATTGGGTCCAACATAATAATACTGTCTTTGGCTTCTATATATAGGATCATAATTCATATTACTAAACACTTGTGGAGCAGATGGTGTTATTTGCTGATTAAAATTTTGATCAATATATGGAACGCTTTCATCAGGCATTGCAAATTCAGGAACTTCAACAGCTTCCTCAATTATAACTGCTTCACTTTGTTCAGGTTCATCGTCTTCCCAAATTGCAATAGAATCATACAAATAATCACCCGCTGAAGTTATTGAGTCCCAGGTTTCATCCATTGTAGACTCAATTGTAGAACATGAAATTAAAAGTAGAGATAAAAAGGCTAGAAATCCCTTTCTTAAGGAATTGTAAAAAACTATAGACCGAAAAACCATATGTAGTATCTAACTAGTTAAATGTAGTAACATTTAGTGGTATTTATTATATAAAAATAACATTTGTCAAGTATTTTGCAAATAATTATATTCAATTCGTTTTAGATTCCTTAATAAACAAACTTAAAAAAAAGATAACTGCTCCAACTGAAATAAATGTATCAGCCAGATTAAATGCTGGCCAATGGCTTTTTCCAATATAGAAATCTAAAAAATCTATAACATAACCCTGGGAAACTCTGTCATAACCATTACCTATTGCACCACCTAAAACAAGCGATAATCCAATGACTTCCAGAATCTTGTTACTTTGTATAACTAAGTAAATTATGTAAAAAGAAATAATAAAAGAAATTACGCCCAAAACGGGAGAAATATCGAAATTAGAGAGAAGTCCAAAACTTATTCCTTTATTCTCAACATAAACAAGGTTAAATCCAGAAAAAATATTAATACCATTTACTAGAATTAAGTATTTTTGTTGAACAATATGTTTTGAGGTTAAATCTAAAAACAGAGTAAAACCGGCTAATAGAAACATAAAAACACATTTTTTTCGGTTACTCATTTAAAACTACTTTGCATCTTTTACATAGATCAGATTTATCTTCGGGTAAAAACATTTGCCAACATCTGGGACACTTTGATCCATCAAACCTATCAATTTTTATACCCAAATTTTTATTATCAGGTAAAAAATTAAAATTAGTATCAAACTTATCAGAAACTTCAATTTTGGAAACAATCAAAATCTTTGTTAAATCAAAATCTTTTAAGATTTTCAAAAAAAGATTTTCTTTGTCATAAATAGTTACCTTAACTTCTAATCCAGATTTTATTTCCTTTAACTGTCGATTCTTTTCCATAGCGAATGAAAAAGTGTCTCTCAACTGAAAAATCTTTTCCCATACAAAAGACTTTTGACCTAATTTCCAAGTTTCTGGTAATTTTTTAAACTTCAATAAATGGCAGCTAATTAATTGTTTATTATCTATTTCAGATTTCCAAGATTGCCAGGCTTCTTCTGCAGTAAATGGAATAATTGGTGCAAGCCAAGTAATCAGACATTCAAATACATCATACATAACAGTTCTGCAGCTTTTTCTTATTCCTGACTTTTTTGAATCACAATAAAGTGAGTCCTTTCTTACATCAAAAAAGAAGGCTGATAGATATTGCGAACAAAAATTTAGAATGACCTGAAAGACTTTATGAAAATTGAATTCCTCAAAATTATTTATAACTTCGATATTGGTATGATAAATTTTGTGTCTAATAAATTTTTCTAATTCGGGAAGATCTTCATGATTGACATTCTCTTTTTTAGTCCAATTATTCATATTTCCTAATATAAATCTTATTGTGTTCCTTATTTTTCTATAACTATCACTCAACCGGTCAAGACTTTCAAAGCTGATTTTTAAATCTTCGTTATAATTAGAACTAGCAACCCAAATTCTAAGAATATCTGCACCATATTTTTTTATTATTTCACTTGGTAGAATAACGTTCCCCAATGATTTTGACATTTTCCTTCCTTTATCATCAATAACAAAGCCATGGGTAAGAACAGATTTATAAGGACTTTTTTTATATATTGCACAGGATTCAAGTAGCGAAGTTTGGAACCATCCTCTATGTTGATCAGAACCTTCAAGATATAAATCAGCTTGATCAGCTATACCCTGGTTTTTAAGGACAAAAACATGGCTCGAGCCTGAATCAAACCAAACATCAAGAATTGCATTTACTTTTTCATATTCATTTGGATTATATTCTTCGGTGAGAAAAAAATCATTTGATTTTTCAAACCATGCTTCAATACCCTCTTGACGTAATTGAGAAATAATTTTTAAGTTAACTTTTTTATCCAAAAGAGGTTCTTGTGTTTTTTTGGATAAAAAAATAGTTATCGGGACACCCCAGGACCTTTGTCTAGAAACACACCAATCTGGTCTTTCACTGACCATTGACATTATTCTATTTTTACTTGAAGAAGGAATCCAATTAACCAAATCAATCTCCTTCAGTGCTTTCTCTCTTAATTTTTTTTTATCCATTGAAATAAACCATTGAGAAGTTGCTCTATATATAAGCGGAGCTTTTGATCTCCAAGAATGGGGATAACTATGATTATAATTTTCAAAACTTAACAAGCTTTTTGACTCATTAAGTTTCTCAATTAATTCTTTATCCGCTTTGAAGATATGAAGACCTTCAAAGTAAGGAACGTTACTAGTATATTTTCCATCAGAATTTACAGTCTCTAAGTTACCTAATTCATATTTTAAGCCAACATCAAAATCTTCCAAACCATGATTAGGTGCAATATGTACGAACCCTGAACCAGTTTCATCAGTAACATGCTCACTCGGAAAAAGTTTAACATCAAATTCAAAACCTAATTTTTTTAGAGGATGGAAGCAAACAAAATTTTTGAGTTCATTTTGTTTTATAGAATTAATAATTTTATATTTTTTTATCTCATGCTTTGATAAAAAGTCTTTAGTTAATGTTGAAGCAATCACAATTGCTTCATTTTTTTCTAGATTAAGATTGAGATAATCTTCAAGAAGGATTATTTTTTGATATTCAAGATTTTTTGAATAGGCAATTGCTCGATTACAGGGTATTGTCCATGGAGTAGTTGTCCATATAATTATTGAAGTTTTTTCATCAAAGTTTCTAATTGGAAATTTTACAAAAATTGAACTCGAAACTTTTTCTTTATACTCAACCTCTGCTTCAGCTAAAGCAGTTTTCTCAATTACAGACCACATTACAGGTTTAAATCCTAAATATAGTTCTCCAGATTCAAAAAATTTTAATAATTCTTCAACTATAGAAACTTCAGCATCCTTGGTCATGGTTGTGTAAATTTTTTTCCAGTCGTTTTGAATTCCTAACCTGTTAAATTGAGATTTTTGTTTTTCAACCCAAGTATTTGCAAATTCTCTACACTCTTTTCTAAATTCCTTAAGATCAACTTCACCTTTTTCTTTTCCAGATTTTCTAAATTTCTCTTCAATCTTCCATTCGATTGGTAGGCCATGACAATCCCAGCCAGGAATATAATTAACGTCTAATGAAAATTGAAATTTTGATCTACAAACAATATCTTTTAAAATTTTATTTAAGGCATGACCCATATGTAAATCACCATTTGCATATGGTGGCCCATCATGCAATACAAACTTATCTTTTTTTTTGCTTGTATTTTTTAAATTATAGTAAATTTTATTCTTTTCCCAAAAAGCTATCCAGGTGTTTTCAGTTTCGGATAAATTTGCCTTCATTGAAAATTTTGTCGATGGCAAAATTATTGTCTTAGAAAAATTTTTCATTTTCTTTCTTCAATTTTTTAATATCATTTGTTATTTGTTCTTTTAATTTGGCAACTGTGTCAAATTTTTTTTCATTTCTTATAAATTTTTTAAAAGTAACATAAATTTTTTTACCATAAATTTCCTTATTAAAGTTAAAAATATGAATTTCAAGTAATGGTTTTTTTTTGTTGAATGTGGGTTTGATTCCATAATTAGCTATTCCTAGAAACTCACTTTTTTTTTCTTCAATAAAAATAGAAACTTCGTAAACTCCAAAGCATAGTTCACTGTATTTGTCTATATTAAGATTTGCAGTTTTAAAACCAATTTCACGCGCTTTTTTTTCTCCTTGAACAACTCTTGAACATATTTTCCAATTTCTAGAAAGTAGAAAATTAGCTTTACTTAAATTTCCACTTTTTAATAGTTTTCTAATATTAGACGAAGAAATTTCTAAACCTCTTTTTTTAAATTCTGAAACACAAGTATATTTAAATTTTTTTGTATCTTCTGAAAATTTTTTTATCATTGATACATTGCCTTTTTGTTTATTCCCAAAAACAAAGTCAAATCCAGTTACTACATGTCTAACTTTTAGTGATTTTACTAAAAAATTATCTAAGAACTCATTTGCAGAAATTATAGATAATTTATCATTGAATTTTAAATTTATAACAAAATTTATACCCATTGATCTAAAAATTTCTAACTTTTCATTCAAAGGTGTTAATCTAAAAAAATTATATTTTTTTTTAAAAAAACATTTTGGATGTGGTTCAAAAGTTAGAATTCCAAAATTGCAATTCAATTTCTTTGCATTTTTTTTTGCTTCATTAATCACACGTTGATGACCAAGATGAACTCCATCAAAATTTCCAATAGCTAGAACTGAACCCATAAATTTTTTAGGAATTTTTAATGACTTAAAAATAAACATTTATTTATTTTTTGAGTCTACAAGTATTTTAGCTTCGCCAGTCAATATTTTTTTTTCTGATATAAAACATTCAGTCAAAAGTTCAATTTTTCTTTTTTCAGGAATAATTTTAATTATTTTCACAATAGCTTGAACAGTATCGCCTATAAAAGCTGGAGCTAAAAAATTTAGAGTTTGATTTAAATAAATACTTCCAGGACCAGGAAGTTTAGTTGCAATTACTGTTGAAATTAGACTTGCAGTAAAAAATCCATGTGCAACCCTTTTTTTGAAAATAGTATGTTTGGCAAACTCATCACTTAAATGAACAGGATTATCATCACCTGAAACTTGAGAAAATTTTACTATATCACCTTCGGTAATAGTTCTTTCTAAAAAAGCTTGTTGGTTGACTTGTAATTCCTCAATAAAATATCCATGTTTTTGATTAAATAAGTTTGTTTTCATTTGAAATTAAATATTATTTTTAACACAATTGTAAAGTTTTAACATTAAAATAAAATTATGAAAATATTACTTATTTTTCTTTTATTTTTTGATCTTATCAGAGCTAATGAAATTATAAGTAACTATAGGACTTATCCTCATACCTCTTCGAAGTTTGAGTTAAAAAAAATAACAGAAAGTGTTCTTAATTTTCCTTGGGGATTAAGTTTTATTGATGATCGAAATTTATTGGTTACTGAAAAAAATGGAAGGCTATTAAAAATAAATATCGAAACAGGGAAAATTTCAGAAATAAATCATGAAATACAAAGTTTAAAATATAAAAGTAAAAGAGGTTTTCAACAAGGCGGTTTACTTGATGTATTAGTTCATAGTGATGGATACATATATTTTACTTACAGTCATCTTTTTACAGACTTAAATGGAAAATCAAATGGTAGTTCTAGTACGGCAATAGCAAGAGGAATTTTA